>Ga0272442_10000024_pt1 | contig 223933 bp, 184 predicted proteins | sample SSMForm2O_FD_200262 | JGI IMG/M metagenome (GOLD analysis project Ga0272442, IMG submission 200262) | Marine sediment archaeal communities from Little Sippewissett salt marsh, Falmouth, MA, United States - SSM-Form-2O | ecosystem: Environmental > Aquatic > Marine > Wetlands > Sediment ...
CGCCGGGGCACGGGTCCCCCCCGGGTGCTCGAGGCACAGGGGGGTAATGGTGCTCCCGGCGGGCTGGCCGACCTCTATGCATCGGTGCTAGCATACCTGCTACCGAGGCTGCTTCAATGGTACAGGGCGTAGTACTCAATTGATTCAACTCAACTCACGTCGTTCCGATGGCCGCAAGGGCATCATTTCGGACATCGTATTGTCTCGAAATGTGCACTTACGGCTCGGCGGCTGCTAGCCAAGAATAAACGCTATGATCCGGAAGTCGGGACCAGGGCTCAGGGCAGGCCGGGAAGCCACCAGGCGGCGGGTGCCACGAGCAGCGGGCCGGCGGTTATCACTCAGCAGGAAGTCGACCTCGCGTCCCTCCCGGGTCCGGATGAAGTGCAGGCCGAAGCGGCCGTACCCCATGTCGTTCCAGTTGCAGACGGCGCGAAACAGCTCCAGGGCGACCATGTTCTCGAACCTCGACCCGGCGTCCTCGATCAGCGCGTGGTCGAAGAGGTAGGTCTTCCGCTCCTTGTGAGGCGCTCGCGTGATCCGCGCGGTCCAGACTAACGGCCATTGCAATATTGTCAGGACGTTTTTGCAGTGGGCTGAAACCTGGCGGGATCCCTGCTCTCGGGTCTGTGGCCTGGTGGAGACAACCCTACTCGCTCGCCGCGGCGCGGAAGTCGTCGATCTGCGGCTGGGTCACGCCCAGGCCGAGCAGGTACGCCTCGACGCCGTCCCGGCCGCCGACCTCGTCGATCACGGCCTCGATCCAGGCGTCCTCCACGGCGACGCCCACGTCGTTGCAGAACCGATAGTCGTCGAGCACGGTATCGCGGTCCGCGCCCAGGGCCAGCAGCAGCAACGCGGTCACCACGTTGACCCGGTCGCGGCCGATCACGCAGTGGAACAGCGCCGGCAGGTTCTGGGCGTCGGACACGGTCTGGAAGATGGTGCGGATCGCGGCGGCAGACTGATCCAGCGTGTCGAGGTAAGCCTGCTCCGTGGGCGGCAGCAGCTTGGGCATCGGTGTGCTTATTTCGCTGGCGTGCAGGGTCACGCAGTCCACGTTCGGGCTGTCGCCCACCTCGCGCAGGTTGATCACGGTGGTCAGGCCCAGGTCGGCGAACTGCTGGCAGCCCGTGCCGGTCAGGCTGCCGAGGTGGGAGGAGCGGATCAGGGTGCGCCAGCGCACCGTCTTGTCTCCGCCAAGCGCGTGTCCGCCCAGATCGCGGGTGTTGCCGTACGGCGTGCCCTCGATCGCGACCCAGCGGGAAGGCGGGTTCGTGTCCGTGTCCGAGTCCGAGTCCGAGTCGGCGTCCGAGTCCGAGTCGGCGTCCGAATCCGAGTCGGCGTCCGAGTCCGAGTCGATGTCCGAATCGATATCCGTGTCTGCGTCAGCACTGTCGTCGCCCTCGGCGCAGGCCGCGCACGGCGCGATCGCTGCGAGCACCAGCAACCATGTCGCGAGTCGTCGGGTCATGGCTTCTCCCCCTGCTCCGGATCAGATCCGGTCCACGGCCTTGCGCATGCGCTCGATCGTGGTCTGCTGGCCCATGTGCACCACCAGCTCGAACAGGCTCGGGCCCACGTTCTGGCCGGTCACGGCGGCGCGGGTGGCATTGGTCAGCAGGCCCACCTTGACGCCGAGCTCCTCGGCCAGGCCGCGGATACAGGCCTCGACCTGCTCGGCGTCGAAGGGCTGCAGCGCCTCGAAGCGGTCCGCCAGCACGGGCAGGTGCTGCTTGAGCGCCGGGTCCTTGCGCAGGCCCTTGTTCAGAGCCTTGTCCTCGAACTCGAAGTCGTCCGAGAAGTACGGCCGGCCCAGGGTGGCGAAGTCCGTGGTCCGGGTGTACCGCCCGCGCAGCAGCTCCACGGTATCGCAGAACCACTGCGCGCGCTCGCCCTCGAACTCGTCGCGCCACAGCCCGGCCCGGGTCAGCTCCTGCCTGACGTACGGCAGCAGCTCGTCGAGCGGCATGGCTCGCAGGTGCAGCGAGTTGATGTGGATCGCCTTGGGGTCGGTGTCGAATTTTGGATCGCCCTTGCGATAGTTGAACACCGCGTTGGCCCGGGTCAGGCCCTCGAGCTCGAAGGCCTCGATCATCGCCTCGCGGCTCTCGAAGTACTCCCGGTCCTCGCCCGGGTTCCAGCCGAGCAGGGCGAGGAAGTTGACGAAGCCCATGGGGAGGAAGCCGTTCTCGCGATACCAGCCGACCGTGGCCATCGCGCCGTGCTTGCGCTTGGAGATCTTGGCCTTCTTGGGGTCGAGCGTGAGCGACATGTGGGCGAAGATCGGCGCCTCGAAGCCGAGCGCCTGGTACAGCAGCACCTGGCGCGGCGTGGTGTTGGGCAGGTGATCCGCGCCGCGGATCACGTGGGTGATCCGATCGCGGTGGTCGTCGACCACGTTGCTGAGCACGTACAGCGGCACGCCGTTGCTGCGCACGATCACGAAGTCGTCGATCTCCTTGCGGCCGGTCTCGATGCGGCCGAAGACCTCGTCCTCGAAGGCTACGGGCTCGGACGAGTCCGGGACCTTGAAGCGCACCACGTGCTCCTCGCCGGCGGCCGCGCGGCGCTCCGACTCGGCGGCCGGGATGTCGCGACAGGTGCGGTCGTACCCGTACTGGGTCTTCTGCTGCTCGGCCGCCTTGCGCTTGGCGTCGAGCGTGTCCTTGGTGCAGAAGCAACGATACGCCTTGCCCTCGGCGAGCAGTCGCTCGGCCTCGGCGCGGTGGTCGGCCGCGTGCTCGGTCTGGCGGTACGGGCCCTCGTCCCAGTCGATGCCGAGCCACTCGAGCCCGTTGAAGATGCCTCGTTCCGACTCCTCGGTCGAGCGCTCGGCGTCGGTGTCCTCGATGCGGAACACCAGGGTGCCGCCGTGCTTGCGGGCGTACAGCCAGTTGAACAGCGCGGTGCGTGCGCTGCCGATGTGCAGGTACCCCGTGGGCGACGGGGGAAAGCGAACGCGAATTTCGCTCACGTCAACAACCTCCAGCAAACCGTGCGATCCCGCGGGCAGGAACTACCATCACTCGGGCCGGGAAGCAAATGCCTCCGGACCGCTGTCTGGACGGGGCCGGCCATCGGCGATCCGCTTCGGGTTGCCCGTCGATGCGGCCAGTGCTAGGCTCTGGCCATGGTCGACGATCTGGAAGCCAACGAGAAGGAGCACCTGGAGGCGCTCGAGCGCGACGGGTACCCCGTGCTCTCGCTGCAGCGGGCGCTCGAGCGCTTCGAGGGCAGCGAGGAGGAGCTCGAGGCCCTGGCCCGAGCCGGCCGTGATTGCCTGGCCGCGGATCGCGAGGCCGGGCACGGCACGGCGCAGACCGTGATCGCGGGCCTGATCTCGCTACGCGCCTCGGATCCCAAGCAGGCGGTGGCCTATCTCGACGTGGTCCGGGCCTCGCTCAAGGCGGGGAAGAGGGTGGCCAGCGCCTGCGCCGGGGCAGCCCGCCCAATCGCCCGGCTGGACGAGGATGCCCTGGGCCTGTCCGAGGGGCTTTGCGCACTGGCTGCGCTGGACGCCAAGCACACCACCGAGGGGCTGGCCTTCCTGGTCGCGGCGCTGGAGGCGATCCCGGCCAACGCCCTGTCCCTGGCGCTCCAGGCCCTGCCCGGGCTGTACCAGCGTGACGCCGAATTCGGCGAGGCGGCCTGCAAGGCTCTGGCCCGGGCCGGGCGGGTCGGCGGCGAGGACCTGGTCGAGGCTGTCCTCGAGCTGCTCGCGATCGAGCCCGAGGGCGACGCCGAGTTCCTGCCCGATCTGGCCCTGGCCCTGGACAAGGGCCAGGGCCAGGTGACCACGGCCCTGGCCCTGGCGTACGTGGCCGCGCTGGCGCCCGCGGCCCGCAGCAGCGCAGGCTCGGCCGAGGACCTGGCCCGACGCCTGCCCGGCAAGGTCGGGGGGCTGGCGAGCGAGCTGCAGGTGCCGTACCTCGAGCGCGTGGCCCAGCTCACCGCGGCGATCGGGCCGGGCGTGATCGGGTTCTGCGGAAAGGGCCTCCCCACGCTGTACAGCAAGCGCGGCGCCGAGGTCACGGACCGCTTCGTGGAGCGGGCGCTGGAGCTGGCCGAGAAGCACGGCCGCTGGGCCGGGCAGACCTTTCTGCTGGGGGAGACCTCGGCGGCGCGGAGCTTCCTGCGCTAGCCGGCCCTTGATGCGAGCTGGGATGATCCGGCAGCTGTCCAGAGTATCGCTGATCGCCGCAGCTCTGCTGTCGCACCTCGCCTGTGCCGAGGGCGAGGTCGGGCCGGATCCCTGCACCGGCGACGATGCGCCCGCACTGGGCTGTGCCTGCCTCTCCGGTGGCAAGTGCCCGAAGACCACGGGTCTGCGCCTGAGGCTCGAGGTCGACGGCCTGACCGCGCCAGCCGATTTCGACGCGCTGGCCATCCAGGTCGCCTCGGACCTGTACCCGCCCTTTCGCCGCAATCTCGACGTGTTCGCGGAGGAGATGGCCCGCCACAGGGAGCCAGGGGAACGCCTACGGCTGCGGTTCCCGCTGGACCTGCTGGTCCTGGCCGAGGTGCCCGGGGCTCCGACCGATGCCGAGGGGAGCAAGCAGGCCCGGGATGTGGAGCTGGATCTGATGGCGACGGCGTACATCTGCCGGTCGAGCGCGGCGCAGACCGCGCCGCTCTCGGCCAGCGCGCTCGAGGACTGCGTGTCCACGGTCCAGCGGTTGACCGGGTCGAGCGGACGCGCACCGCGAACCGTGAAGCTGAGGGCGGAGAAGATCAAGACCCTGACGCTGACGCTCGAGCCGGTGGCTGGGCTCTGAGATTCAGCTCCGCCTCTTCGGATCGGATCAGTCCCGCCCGTACACGATCACCATCCACAGCAGGTTGGCGCCGTAGCGCGGGCTGCTGGACTGGATCACGGCCAGGCCCAGCACCTCGTGCTTGGGATCGAGCAGCTTGTCCGACTCGAGCGCGCGGTCGATGCGCGGCGCCACGAAGAGGTCCGCGGCCACGCGCCGCACGTCGGTGCGCTGTCCCACCTGGCGCACCAGGCTGCGGCCGTCGGGCAGCTCGTCGCCGAAGTGGTCCTCGTAGATCATCGCCCGGCAGTGAGCCAGGGCCACCGAGTCCAGATCCTCGTTGCGCTCGAGCCGGCTCAAGCCCGCGGCCATGCGCTTCTCGTTGATCCGCCGCACCAGCTCCTGTCCCAGCTCGTGGCCCGCGGCCTCGGGCAGCAGCTCGGCGAAGAGCTGCACCAGCGTGAACTGCCGCGTGCCGCCGGCCGAGGTGCTGGGCATCACGGCCAGACCGGCGTGGGTCGGTCGCTCGTCGATCAGGTTGGCCAGGTGCGAGGGGCTGTTGAGGCAGGCCTGCGCTGCGGCCTCGGGTGTTGGCCCCACGGCCAGGTTCTCGGCGGCGCGGCCCACGGGCAGGCCCTCACGGGTCAGCCGCTCCAGCAGCTCCTCGCCCTCGGGGGAGGCGTGCACCAGAACAGCCGCGGCGGACAGCTCGCTCGCGCGCAGCCCGGCCATCCGGGCCAGCGTGGGCTCGCGTTTCAGCAGGGCCAGGCCGCGGCGCTGCCGGGCCGCGTCGAGCACTGCTGCGGCCCGCGCGACGGCCTCTCGCGGCGTTGGAGGAGCGGTCACGGGCAGCAGCTGCAGCCGGGGCAGGGCCGGCGCTGAAACGCCGAAGTAGAGCGGGAACAGCGCCCCCACCACCGGCCCGGTCGGCCCGCGCGCCAGGATCTCGATCTTGTACTCGCCGCTGCCGTCCACCGGCGAGAGCAGGGCCACGACTTCACCCTCTCGATCGCCGGGCCGCATCGGCGTGCGGCGCACCTTGCCCGCGGGCGTGGTCATCAGCACCCAGGGCGCGCGAAGGCGCCGGGCCATGCCAAAGGCGAGCTCGAAGGGCCGCTCTGCGGGCAGGTTCCGGGAGGCGCGGCAAAGGTGCACGGTGCGGCGGACGAAGAGCAGGGTCGCCACCGCGTCGCTGATGCCCACGCCGAAGTGGGTGAAGCCCCGGCCGAGCACGGAGCCGGTCACGAAGGGCTCCACGATGCGGGATCGCTCCTGGCCCTTGCCGCCGCGGATCACCAGCGGCAGCACCTCCACGTCGGCCCGCCCGCTGCGCCACAGATCCTCGGCCAGGGTCTCGCCGCCGAGCTGCTTGCCCTCGGCCTCGGCCGCGGCCGCGTGCGCTCCGTACTCGCGGGCGGCGCGCGAGAGGGCCGCGTCGAGTTCGAGCGGCTGCTTGCTGGTCAGGCCGCGGACCCGCTCGCTGATGCGGCGCTCGGCCGCGGTGTGGCGGAAGCCGGGCCAGTGCTGCCCGTACTCTCTTGCCGCTGGCGGCGCGGAGCGCACCGGGGTGCCGAGCAGGATCAGCAACAGCGGTATGGCCATTCGCGGTCGCAGGGCTATCCCTCGTCCTTTGGCTGGTGCTCGGCGAACCGCCGCTCGAGCTCCGCGATCTGCTCGCCCGTCGATTCCGGGCTCGCACTGCCCGCGGTCCGCAGGTTATCGATCAGGGCGCGGGGCGTGAGCCGTGTCAGCTCCCCGGCGATGCCGTCGAGCGCGGCCGCGTCGATCGCCTCGCCGAGCTGTTCGGCGAGGCCGGGCAGCGCCGCGGCCAAGCTCGTGGCTTGCTCCTCGGCGCGGCGCACGGCCAGGCCCACGACGTGATGGGCCTGGCGGAAGGGCACGCCCTCGCGCACCAGCCGGTCGCCGAGGTACAGCGCGGCCAGCTCGTCGCTGCACTGGGCCTCGAGCCGCTCCGCGTCCCAGCTCAGGCCCCGCACGTGCAGCGCGGCCAGCCGCACCAGGTCTTGCGCGCGGTCAAAGGCGCGGAAGAGGATCTCCTTGTCGTGCTGCAGGTCCTTGGAGTACCCGCCGGCCAGGCCCGAGCACAGGTTGCTTAAGGCCACGAATTCCGCGGCGAGCAGCCTGCCGCCTCCGCGGAGCAGCTCGGCGCCGTCCGGGTTGCGCTTCTGCGGCAGCAGGCTGGAGCCGGTGGTCAGCCGGTCGGGCAGCACGATCCCGCCCCACAGCGACGAGGCCATCAGCACCAGCTCCTCGCCGAGCCGCGAGAGATCCGTGCCCAGCACGGCCAGGCAGCCCACCGCATCGAGCAGGTCGGCCCGCGAGCCCGTGGCCTGGGTCGCGTTGAGGCTCGGCCGGGCAAAGCCCAGCGCCGCGGCCGTGTGCCGGCGATCCAGGGGCAGGTACGAGCCGGCGACCGCGCCGCTGCCCAGGGGGCACTCGTCGAGGCGCCGCTCCAGGTCGCGGAGTCGACGCTGGTCGCGTTCGATTGCGGCCGCGTGGGACAGCAGCCACTGCGCCACGGACGAGACCTGGGCCGGCTGGTAGTGGGTCAGGCCGACCATGGGCTGATCCCTGCCCTCGGCCGCGCGCTCGAGCAGGGCCAGGCCCAGCTCCGCGAGAGCGGCGCGGAGCGCGGCCAGGGCCTCCCGCAGCCAGAGCAGCGTGTCGGTCATCACCTGGTCGTTGCGCGAGCGGCCGGCGTGCAGCTTGCGGGCGGGCTCGCCGATCAGCTCGTGCAGCCGGCGCTCGATCGCCATGTGCACGTCCTCGTCGTCGTCCCGGAGCTCGAAGCGCTGCTCCGCGAACTCCAGCGCCACCTGGTCCAGGCCCTGCTCGAGGGCCGCGTGCTCCTCTCCGTCGAGCAGCCCCACCTGTGCGAGCATGGCAGCCTGGGCCCGGCTGCCCTGGATGTCGGCCCGCCACAGGCGTCGGTCCAGGTCCACGCTGCGGTTGATCCGATGGAGCAAGGCGTCCGTGGGCTCCTCGAACCGTCCGCCCAGGCTGCGGCCCGGGGTCCGGGTTTCGCGGTCACCCATGCTCAGCCTCCGTCCCCGACGATCAGGGTGCCGCAGCCCTTCTCGGTGAAGATCTCCCGCAGCAGCGTGGCCGGCTCCAGGCCGGAGATCACGTGCACCCGGGGCACGCCGTCGGCGATGGCGCCCAGGCCCGTCTCGACCTTGGCCCGCATGCCCCCGCTGATCGTGCCCTGCTCGATCAGCTCCCGGGTGTGCGAGACGGTCAGCTCCGAGATCGGGCTGGCCGCGTCCTCGTCGGCCATCACGCCGGCCACGCCGGCCATCAGCACCAGCTTCCTCGCCCGCAGGCTGACCGCCACCCGGGCGGCCACGGTGTCCGGGCTGACGTTCACCGGGGAGCCGTCGGGCAGGCTGCCCAGCGAAGGCAGCACCGGGACCGACCAGGGTGCCTGCTCGTCGCCGAGCAGCAGGCCGGTCTGCACCGCGGCCACCTCGCCCACCTCGCCCCAGTCGATCTTCTTGCCGTCGACCGTGCTCGGCGGCCGCCGACCGCAGCGGACCGCGCCGGAGAGCCCGTCCGAGTACCCGCGGGCCGGCACGTCCTGGGCCCGCAGTCCGCGCACGATCGTGCGGTTCAGCCGGCCGCCCACCTCGTCGAGCACCACGCTCATCACATCGGGCGAGGTTATCCGGCGGCCCCCGATCTTGCGCGGGGTGAGGCCGCGCTGGCGGCAGGCCTCGTCGATCTGCTTGCCGCCGCCGTGCACGACCAGCGGCCTCAATCCCGCACGGCAGAGCACCGCGATCTGGGGCAGGATCCGCTCCAGCTCGGGGATGCGGTCGAGCAGCTCGCTGCCGAGCTTGACCACCACGATCTGTTCCCTGAACAGCGCGATGAAGGGCGCTGCCTCGACCAGGCTCGGACCGTGATCGAACTCCATGCTATTGCTCCTCGCCGCTCGAGGTCAGGTGCTGCCAGGACGCAACACTACATGACGCTATGCGGCAAGGGCAAGTGCGCAAGGGGTATGTGCAGGGGGTATGTGTTGCCGGAGCGGTTCCCCGGTGCTACACTCGCGCGCCATGCGCGTCACCATCCTCGGCTGCGGTACGGCCACCGGCGTACCCATGATCGGCTGCGACTGCGCGGTCTGCACCTCGAACAACCCGCGCAACCGGCGCACCCGCTCCTCGATCACGGTCGAGCGCGAGGGCCGGAGCTTCCTGATCGACACCTCGCCCGACCTCTGGGCCCAGGCCACGGCGGTCGGGCTGAAGCGCGTGGATGCCGTGCTGTTCACCCACGCCCACGCCGATCACCTGCACGGGATCGACGAGCTGCGCTCATTCAACTTCATCAACAAGGGCGCGCGGATTCCATGCTACGGCAACGCCGAGGTGCTGGAGCGGATCCGCGAGGGCTTCGGGTACCTGTTCCAGGCCTCGCAGACCAACCCGTACGCCAAGCCCAACATCGAGCTGCACCAGATCGACGAGCAGAGCTTCGAGCTGTTCGGCCGCGAGATCGTGCCCTTGCCCGTGGAGCACGGGCCCTTCTCGGTGCTCGGCTTCCGCTTCGACCGCTTCGCGTACGTCACCGACGTGAGCGGCATCCCTGCCGCCACGCGGGAGCGTCTGCTCGGCCTCGATCTGCTGGTGCTGGGAGCCCTGCGCTACGTGCCGCACGCCAAGCACTTCAGCGTGGGGCAGGCCCTGGAGGTGATCGAGGATATCAAGCCCGCGCGGGCGGTGCTGACCCACACCAGTCATAAAATCGACTACGACGATATCAGCTTGCCCGCGGGTGTGGAACTGGCTTATGACGGAATGGTGATTGACCTTTGAGAACCTGCGGAGGGTTGCAGTCGTGATCATCGGAGTACCCAAGGAGATCAAGGTCCGCGAGTACCGGGTCGGCATGGTACCGGGCGGTGTGCGCCTGCTCGTCGAGAGCGGTCACTCGGTGCTGGTGGAGAAGGGCGCGGGAGTCGGCTCGGGCATCACGGACAAGGAATACAAGAAGGCCGGGGCCACGATCATCAAGACCGCGGACGAGGTGTGGGCCGAGGCCGGGATGATCATCAAGGTCAAGGAGCCAATCCCGGAGGAGTACCCGCGGTTCAGGCGGAACCAGATCCTGTACACGTACCTCCATCTCGCCGCTGTGCCCGAGCTGACAAAGGAGCTCAAGCGCTCCGGGATCAAGGCCGTGGCGTACGAGACGATCCAGCTCGAGGACGGCTTCCTGCCCCTGCTCAAGCCGATGAGCGAGATCGCGGGCAAGATGGCGGTGCAGGTCGGCGCGACCTTCCTCGAGAAGGAACGCGGCGGCCGCGGCGTACTGCTCGGCGGGGTGCCCGGCGTGGCGCCGGGCAAGATCGCGATCATCGGCGGCGGCGTGGTCGGCACCTGCGCGGCCAAGATCGCGGTGGGCCTCGGCGCCTCGGTGACGATCCTCGACGTGTCGCTGCGGCGGCTGACCTATCTCGACGACATCTTCGGCGGCCGGCTCAAGACGATCTACTCCAACCCGGACAACGTCTTCCAGGCGGTGCACGATGCGGACCTGGTGGTCGGCGCGGTGCTGATCCCGGGCGCGCGGGCGCCGCGCCTGGTGCCCGAGGCGATGGTGAGGAAGATGGCCCCGGGAAGCGTGGTCGTGGACGTGGCGATCGACCAGGGCGGGTGCATCGAGACCGTGCAGCCCACGACCCACGACAACCCGATCGTGGTCAAGCACGGGGTGCTGCACTACGGCGTGACCAACATGCCGGGCGCCGTGGCCCGCACCTCGACCTTTGCCCTGACCAACGCCACGATTCCGTACGCGCTCAAGATCGCCGACCTGGGGCTGGAACAGGCGATGCGGACCGATCCGGCCCTGGCCCGCGGTGTGAACGTTTACCGGGGCAAGGTGACGTGCCAGCCCGTGGCCGAGGCGGCCGGCCTGGCGTACACACCGCTGATCCCGTCTGTGAAGGGCCCTAAAAAAGTCAAGAATCGCAGGCGGAAGTAGGCCTTTTGCCGCTGGCGGGCTTGCGGGAATAAGCACTTCCCGGATATCGTTGATCCTACGACTGAAGGGAGGTGCCGCCGGCCATGGGTCTGTTCCGCGGCAGGGAGAGGAGTCGCCGGGCCCGCTTCGAGCAGGAGGCGCTGCCCCATCTCGATGCGCTGTACGCCGGCGCCTTCCGCCTGTGCCGCAGCGAGGCCGAGGCCGCGGATCTGGTGCAGGAGACCCTGCTCAAGGCGTACGCCGCCTTTGACCGGTACGAGCCCGGAACCCACTGCAAGGCCTGGCTCTATCGCATCCTGTACAACCTGTTCATCAGCTCACGGCGGCGTCTGGCCCGGGAGCGCCGGGCCATGGCCGAGGAGAAGGCCGAGGTTCGCGGCGCGGTGGCGGCCGGCGCCGAGCCGGCTGGCGATCACATGACCTCGGAGGCGGTACAGCGGGCCTTGAGCGACCTGCCCGACGAGTTCCGCCTGGTGGTGGTGCTCGCCGATTTGCAGGACCTGTCGTACCGCGAGATCGCCGAGGTGATCGACCGGCCGATCGGCACGGTGATGTCCCGGCTGCATCGGGGCCGCCGCCTGCTCCAGCAGCGCCTGGTCGGTCAGGCGATCGAGCACGGTATCGTCAGCGCCGCCAGGGGCGACGACCAGGCCGCGAACTTGAACGAGTATCGGCGCAGGAGGCGCGCCAGGGGCGAGGACGGATAGCGCGATGGGCACGTGTGAGAAGTATCGCCAGCGGCTGGACCTGTACCTCGACGAGGAGCTCGAGGGCGAGGACGCGGCCGCACTGGAGGCGCACTTCAGTGAGTGTCCGGCCTGCTTCGAGTACGTGCGGCAGGTGCGGGCCTTCCGTGCCGAGGTTCGCGGGGCCGACGCCGAGATCCGGCTGCCGGCCGACCTGCGTCCGCGGGTGATGCGGGCCCTGGATCGGTCGGACCGTCGAGTCTATGCCCGGCGAGCGCTCCAGGCGCTGCCGCTGGCCGCGGCCGCGGCCGCGGCCGTGGCCTTCTTCTGGCGCGACCTGCCCGCGTTCAAGCCGATCGTGGAGCCGATCGTGGCGGCGCACGCACAGAACCTGCCGATGGAGGTCGAGGCCAGCGAGCCGCATCAGGTGGCGACCTGGTTTAGGGGCAAGGTGCCCTTTGCGGTGCGGCCGCCCGTGATCCGCCAGCCCGAGGTGAGGCTGATCGGCGCCCGCCTGGCGCACCTGCGGGAGCGGCAGGCCGCGTACCTGACCTACCAGCGGGGCGTGAGCAAGTACTCGCTGTTAGTGTTCGATCCGCCCGAGGCCGAGGCCAGGATCGAGGTCGAGGGCGCCAAGGTGCGGCAGATCAAGAACCGGCAGGTGTTCGTGGCTCATCGCAAGGGCTTCGGCGTGCTGCTATGGAAGCAGCGGAACCTGGTCTACTCGCTGACCAGCGAGGCCGGGGACAAGGATCTGTTCACCCTGGCCGAGAGCATCGTGGAGCCGTAGTAGGCTTTACGTACCTAGAACCTATTCATCGTCCGGCCAGTCAGGCACGTCGTCGATTGCAGGCTCGGGCGGCGCATCCTTGGGCTTGTCTGGCTGGCCCTCGGCCTGCTCGGGCGGCTCGGCCTCTGCCTCTTCGAGCGGGCTCGGGGTCAGGGGCTCGGTGTTGGTGCTCTCCTCGCCGTCGGGTTTTCTCGGCGTCTTCGCCGTGACCTCGGCCATCATGATCTCGGGCTTGGACGGCCGCTGCGCCGTGACATCACCCATCATGATCTCGGGCTTGGACGGCCGCTGGGCCGTGGGCTCGGTGATCTCGAACAGCGGCTCGGCCGGCCGGCGATCAGTGGTGTCGGTCGGCTCCTGGGGCCAGCCGGCAAGCACCTCGTCGGGCCGGGCCTGCCGCGTCGGGGCATCCATGTCCGCGAAGTCGTCCGATATCTCGGCGCCGTCGTCCTCGGCGAATCCGGGCCGCTGCTCCGGAGGGGGCGGGACCGGCTCGGCCAGCACATGGCGTGCAGTGGCCGAATCCTCATCCGGGAAGGTCACGGGCACTGGATCGTCGGTCCCGGTCTGCACGGTGGTCTCGTCGGGCGGGCCGATGCCGATCGCGATCTCCTCGGACACTGTGCGTCGCACCGTGGCCGCGTCCACGTCCGGGAAGTCCGCGCCCTCGGTGAGACCGGGATCGTCCGGTGCCGAGGAGGCCAGCTCGTCCTCGGCGTCGTGCATCGAGGAGGCCAGCTCGGCCTCCGGGTCGGTGAACTCGGGCTCGCCGAGCATCTGCTCCGGTGAGGGACGATTGGCCTGGCTGATCAGCGCCTCCACGTCCTCGGGCGGACTCTCCACGGCAGCGGCGCCGGCCTGGATCTGGGCCATCGCATCGGCCAGTCGCTGCTCGGCGCGCTCGGCCCACTCGTCGTCGGCGCGCACTGCATCCTCGGCGGTCGGCTTTTCGCTGAAGGCCCGCTCGATCACATCGGTCGTCGCCGGCGGGTCCGGCTCCTCGAGCTCCGCGGCGGGCTCGGCCCCAGCAGATCCTTCGGCTCCCCCGGTCGCCTCGGGCTCCTCGAGCACCGCGGCTCCCTCGGGCTGCTCCGCGGCCTCTGCTGCCGGCATCTCGACTGTGTTGATCTCCTCTCGTGTGGGCGTGGGCGTCCGCTCCGGGTCGGCGAGGGCCGCGGCGATCTGCTCGGCGAGTTCGAGGGCCCCCTCTTCCTCCTCCTGCTCCTCGTCTCCGGTGTCCTCCACCTCGCCGTCCTCGACCATGGCCTCGGCCGCGTCCTCGGTGGCGATCTGTGGGGTCACGATGCCCGGCCGACCTCCTTCCTCCTTGCTGCGAGCCGTGAGCAGGAACTGGATCACGATGCCGAGCAGGCCCAGCGCCAGGCCCGGCAGCACCCACCAGTACGGCGGGTAGTCGACCTTGGGCGTCTCGAGCAGCCACTCCGCGGCGTCGGTCTCGCGGATGATGAAGAAAGCGCTCATCGCCACGGTCGCGGCGCCGGCGATCGCGGTGCAGAGCACGAGGACCACGCGCTTGCGGGCCAGGGCCAGCACGCTGCCGGCGAGCGCGGCCAGCAGCAGGGCCGGGAACATGGGGTCGGCGTCGTACGCCGTGGCGCTCAGGATCACCAGGATCACGCCGAGGGTTGCGCCGAAGATGAACACACCCACCTGGTGCAGCAGGTAGAGCAGCACCGCGCCAGCCGCAGCACCGAATACGGCGACCAGAAACGACTCGCGCGCGGCCAGGCCGAAGTACTCGTTGGCCAGGTACCCGCTGATCACGGCGCCGGCGATCAGGCCGGCCAGCCCGGCCAGGAAGCGGAACAGGCGGTAACCGATGAAGCAGTAGAGCAGGCCGAGCGCCAGGAAGAGGCCCAGCCCGGTGAGCTGGACAAGCTCTGGCAGGTCCTCTAGCATCTTGTGTTGTGCGCCGCCGCCCTGCCGGGACCGCGGCCTCTCCCTCCCGCGCGGACAAAATCAAAACAAGTATCCCACATCAAACCTTGCTTCGTCGAGAAATGTTCGCCTCCCGGGCCCTGCGGTCCGAGTCTTGCTCACCTGCGCGGTGTGGTGTACGCATGTTGCGTGACGGCGACGAGCCGAGGAAGGCGAGGCGAGGACATGGGCGAGGAGCAGGACGGGAGGACGTCCTCCAACTTCATCCGGCAGATCATCGACGAGGATCTGGCGAGCGGGAAGCACCAGCGCATCCACACGCGCTTTCCGCCCGAACCCAACGGGTACCTTCACATCGGCCACGCAAAGGCGATCTGCCTCAACTTCGGGATCGCCCGGGACTACGACGGCCTGTGCAACCTGCGTTTCGACGACACCAACCCGAGCAAGGAGGAAGTGGAGTACGTCGACTCGATCAGGGAGGACATTCGCTGGCTGGGTTTCGACTGGGGGGACCGCGAGTATTTTGCCAGCGACTACTTCGAGACGCTGTACGAGTACGCGGTGAGGCTGATCGAGAAGGGCAAGGCCTATGTCTGCGATCTGTCGGCGGACGAGATCCGCGAGTACCGCGGCACCCTGACCGAGCCGGGCCGGGAGAGCCCGTACCGCAGCCGATCCGCGGAGGAGAACCTGGACCTGTTCAAGCGCATGCGCGCCGGCGAGTTCGAGGACGGCACCAGGGTGTTGCGGGCCAAGATCGACATGGCCTCGGGCAACCTGAACATGCGCGACCCAGTGATCTTCCGCATCCTGCATCGCGAGCACCACCGGACGGGCGATCGGTGGTGTATCTACCCGACCTATGACTTCGCCCACGGCCAGTCGGACTCGATCGAGGGCATCACCCACTCGCTGTGCTCCCTGGAGTTCGAGTCGCACCGTCCTCTGTACGACTGGTGCATCGAGAACCTGGAGATCTTCCCCTCGCGACAGATCGAGTTCGCCCGGCTCAACCTCAACTTCACGGTGCTCTCCAAGCGGCGGCTGATCGAGCTGGTCGAGAGCGACCGGGTGGAGGGCTGGGACGATCCGCGGATGCCGACGATCAGCGGGTTGCGACGCCGGGGCTACACGCCCGAGGCGATCCGCGACTTCTGCGACCGGATCGGCCTGGCCAAGGCGGACAGCATCGTGGACGTGGCCCTGCTCGAGCACGGCGTGCGGGAAGATCTCAACGCGCGAACGCCGAGGATGATGGCCGTGCTGCGGCCGCTCAAGGTGGTGCTCGAGAACTACCCCGAGGACCGCAGCGAGGAGTTCGAGTTCCCCAACCACCCCGCCGACGAGAGCCAGGGCACACGCACGGTGCCCTTTTCACGGGAGCTCTACATCGAGCGCGACGACTTCCTCGAGGAACCGCCGCGGAAGTTCTTCCGGCTGGCGCCGGGACGGGAGGTCAGGCTGCGATATGCTTACTACATCACATGCACGGACGTGATCAGGGACGACGACGGCGAGGTGGTGGAGCTGCGCTGCACCTACGATCCCGCGACCCGCGGAGGCGACTCGGCCGACGGCCGCAAGGTCAAGGGCACGCTGCACTGGGTCTCGGCCAGGCACGCCTTCGACGCCGAGGTGCGGCTCTACGACAGGCTGTTCAACGTGGCCAACCCGATGGGCGAGGAGGGGAGCTGGACCGATCACCTCAACCCTGCCTCGCTGGAGATCCTCTCGGGCTGCAAGCTCGAGCCCGCGCTGGCCTCGACCGGGCCGGGGTATCGCTGCCAGTTCGAGCGGCTGGGATACTTCTGCGTGGACAGCGGCCACTCGAAGCCGGGGCGGCCGGTGTTCAATCGCACCGTGGCCCTGCGGGATTCCTGGGCCAAGATCGCCCGCAAGCAGCAGCAGAAGGGCAAGTGAGGCCAGGGTATTCGCGGTGAGCCTGCTGCCAGCCGCGCCTGCCATCAGCGGTCCGCAACAACGACCGAGATCGAGATTTCCCCAAGGCCCGCGCGATTCTTGACAACCGCCTGCGCGGCACACTACGATTGCGAGACATTGCTGAGCGCGGGCAAGCGTGGAATCCGCCGGGCGGTTCGGACTAGAGGAGACCCGGATGAGTGCCAAACGGGTGTTGATCGTCGATAGCGAGGCAGACTTCGCCTCCGCGCTGCAGGGCCAGTTCGAGGGTGCGGGCTGCGAGGTCGAGGTCCTGGGTGACGGCCAGTCCGGGTTGAAGCGGATCATGGACGGCGAGCTGGATCTGGTTCTCCTTGCGGTGGAGATCCCGAAGAAGAACGGGTACAGCGTCTGCAACAAGGTCAAGAAGACCAAGAAGGTCAAGGATATCCCCCTCGTGATCATGTCGGCGGATGCCACCGAGGACACCTTCGAGCAGCACAAGAAGCTCAAGTGGCGGGCCGAGGAATACCTCAAGAAGCCCTTCCCGGTCGACTCGGTGCTGGACGTGGTCGGCTCGCTGATCGAGCTGTCAGGTGGCGGCATGGCCGCGATCGAGGAGGAGGAAGAGGTGCTCGCCGGCGTGCCGGTGGAGGAGGAGGCCGATGCGGACGGCCCCTCGATCGAGGATGAGCTCGAGGGGCTCGACCTGGAAGACGAGGAGGAGTTCCAGCTCGACGACGACTCGCTGGAGGAGCTGTCGGTGGGCGACGAGGGGGAGGGTGACGACTTCGGCCTGTCCGAGGACGAGATCGGGCTCTCCGATGAGGACTTCGGCCTCGATGAGGAGTCGGCCGACGCGGCCCCGGCCAAGGAGGAGTCGCCGCCGACCATCGACGGTGAAGACGCGGTGCCCGGGCTGGATGCCGAGTTCGACATGAGCCTGGACGATGACTCGGCCTGGGCCGACTCCGATGGGGTCGAGCCCGGAGATGCGACGTCGGTCCAGGTGCCACCGTCCGCGGCTCCCCTCGAGTTCCAGGACGACGAAGCGGACGCCGCGCTGGCCGCGCTGGAGGAGCACCTCGGCGACGCCGCGCTCGGTGGAACGGACGAGTCGGAGTCGATCTTCGAGGAAGGCCCTGGCGCAGAGGAGGTTGTAGAGGGCGAGGAGGTCTTCGAGGTCGACGAGGAGGAGGAGCCGCCCACCGAGGTGGTCGAGACACCGCCGATGGAAGAGGCAGAGGCGCCGCCCGCCGAGGTGGTGGTGGAGAAGATCGCGGAGGATGCCCCGGCGGCGGCCTCCTCGGCCGATCTGGCCAAGCTCAAGTCCAAGGTCAAGCGGCTGGAGAAGGCCAACGTCGAGCTGAAACAGAAGCTGGTCGACCGCGAGAAGGAATACTTCGAGGCCCGGGAGGGCCGGGACGCCCAGGCCAGCGAGGTCGATGGCCTCCAGGCGCAGCTGCAAGAAGTGCAGACCGATCTCGATGCGACCAAGGCCGAGCTAGAAGATGCCAGAGGGGAGATCCAGGCCGCCAAGGAGAACGCCAAGTCTGCCGAGCGCGAGCTCAAGGACACCCGGGCGCAGCTCGAGGGCGAGCTGGAGGAGACCCGCGGCCAGCTCGACGAGTCGATCCAGACGCGACAGCAGCTGGAAGACGATCTCGGCGATGCCAAGAGCGCGGCCGCCGACGCGCAGAGCCTGGCCGCGGATCTGGAGAATGACCTCGGTGGTGCCCGGGACGAGATCGGCGTCCTCGAGGACCGGCTCAAGAGGACCGAGACTGCCAGGGACGATGCCGAGAAGGGCAAGGCCGACGCCGAGGCCGAGGCCGACCGGCTCAACACCGACCTCGATGCGACCAAGGGCGACCTCGACGCGACCAGGGGCGAGCTAGAGGCTCGCGAGGGCGAGCTGACGAGCGCCCGGGAGCGTATCTCCGAGCTGGAGGACAACCTCCAGGCCGAGCAGGAGCGCGCCTCGGATCTGGAGGCGGAGCTGGGCAGCGAGATCGAGCAGCTCAAGGAGAGCGAGGCCGAGCTCAGGCAGGAACTCGAGGACGCCCAGGGCCAGGTCAAGAAGAACGAGGAGCGGGCGGTACGCTATGCGCATCGGATCCGGGCCGACGAGGCCGCGCGGGACAAGGCCAAGAAGGCGCTCGGCATCGCCATGCAGCTCCTCGCCGACCAGCAGGAAAAATAACCTCTCCGTCCTACACGCGTTCTCAGCCCAGCCTGTACATCCCCGGCCTCCTGTCCTCGAACAGGTGGTTCCTGGTCGTGGGTTGCTTGTCCCGTGCCAGCGCCAGATCGATCTCCACGATCCGCAGCTCCTCCCCCTGCTCGGGTCCCCGTGCCAGCGTCTCGCCCCGCGGCGACACGATCACGCTCTGGCCGGTGAAACGCAGGCCCTGGCCCACACGCAGCTCCTCGCCGCAGCGGTTGGCGGTCACCGCGAATACCCGGTTCTCGATGCAGCGCGTGGGCATGCAGCTCTGGCACCAGGGCAGCACCAGGTTGGCGGTGTGCGCGATAATGTCCGCGCCCATCAGGGCCAGCGTGCGGGCCGACTCGGGGTAGATCCAGTCCCAGCACACCATCAGGCCGACCCGGGCCTCGCCCGCGTCGAAGACCTGGAAGCCCGAGTCGCCGGGCTCGAAGATCTCGGTCTCGGCATCGAACAGGTGCGTCTTGCGGTACACGCCGACCACGCCGTCCGGACCGACCAGCATCGCCGAGTTGTACGCGCGATCCCCGTTGCGCTCCGGGAAGCCGGCTGCCAGGTGAAAGCCGCCGCGCGCTGCAGCGCGGGTCAGGGCCTCGGCCGTGGGTCCTTGGGGCGACTCGGCCAGCCCGAGCAGCTCGTCGCGACTGCGGAACTGGTACCCGCTGGCGAACAGCTCGGGCAGCACCAGCAGATCCGCGTCGGCGTCCTCGAGCAGCAGGGTGACGCGCTCGAGGTTCCTCGCGACCTCACCGAAGACGGGCGTGAACTGCAGGTATCCGATGCGCATGGCGTGACCTCCGGCGGCGGAGTGTAGCGTGTTGATCACATGCCGTCGACCTGGCATCGAAAGGCCAGGCTACGTACGCCCGCCGCGTCGCGGCGCACGGTCCGCACGAGGTTGCCATTTCCGGCGCCCCTCTGCTAGGTTCGCCCTCCACCCGGAGGAACGATGGGCCTGCTTGCCGCCCCGGCCGCGCCGCCCCGCCACACGCGCACCGATGTGGCGATCGGACTGCTGCTGGCGGTGTTCGCCGGACTGCTGCTGCTGCCCCGCCTCGGCGAGTATCCGCTGCTCGCCTCCTGGGAGCCGCACTATGCCCAGGTCGCGCGAGAGATGCTGGCCCGCGACAACTGGTGGGACCCGGTCTACCGCGGCGGTCGCTTCTGGTCCAAGCCGATCGGCGAGTTCTGGCTGGTGATCCCCTCGTTCAAGATCTTCGGCGTGAGCGACTTCGCCGCGCGGCTTCCGAACGCCATCATCGGCATCCTCGGTGTGGCCCTGGCCTACTCGCTGACCCGCCGCCTGTTCTCGCGCCGCGCAGGCGTGCTCACCGCGCTGGTGCTCGCCACCGCGCCCTTCTACCAGTTCGTCTCGCGGCAGCTGATGGTCGATGTCCCGTACGTGGTGTTCTACTTCGCGGCGATGGGGTACTTCGCGCTGGCCTTCTTCAAGGAGTACCGCCTGCGCTACGTGCTGTACGGCTGGAGCTTTCTCGGCCTGGTGATGCTGTTCAAGGGCCTGCTGGCCGTGGTGCTGCCCGGTGCGATCTTCTTCGTGTACGTGTTCGCTACCTGGGACTGGTCCGTGGTGCGCAAGATCAAGCTGCACCTGGGTCTGCCGGTGTTCCTGCTCGTGGCCGGGCCGTGGTACGGGTACATGATCTACAAGCACGGCTCGCCCTTTGCCCGCGAGTGGTTCATCGAGCATCACTTCCAGCGCATGGCCGGCGATCTGGACAAGCCCAACGACACCTTCGAGCTGTACTTCCGCGACCTGGCGTACGGCTTCTTCCCCTGGATCGCGCTGCTGCCGGCCGGGCTGGTGCACTTCGTGCGGCGCTGGCGCGCCGAGCGCCGGGACCTTGGACGCGCGGTGCTGCTGGTGCTGCTTGCCGCGGTCGTGCCGTACCTCGTGTTCAGCTACGCGCAGACCAAGTTCCATCACTACATCTTCCCGGTGATCCCCTTTGCCGCGCTGCTGGTCGGCGTGTTCCTCGACCGGGTGATCGCGCAGGCCGAGGACGGACGGCAGCACCGACTGCTGCTGGTGCTGGCCGCGCTGCTGGTGCTGGTGGTGGCCAAGGACCTGGTCACCGGGATGAACTACAAGTACCTGATCCACCTGTTCACGGTGCACCGGGTGCAGGACTGGTTCGGCCCGCTGGGCGATCCGCGGATGCTGATCGGCGTGGCCGGAGGGCTGCTCGCGCTGCTGCTCGTGGCCCTGGCGATCAGGCCCGCGGCGCGCGGCCGGCTGCCCTCGGGCCTGGTCGGCGGGCTGCTCCTGGGCGGGCTGGGCCTGGCCCTGGCCACTTCGCTGGAGCTGTCGGTCGCGGCCCGGGCCGGCATCGGTGCGGCCGGGCTGGGCCTGGGCGCCGCGTCCGGCGTGCTGCTGCAGCCCACCGTGGGCGGGCTGGGTCTGGCCGGGCTGGTGCTGGCTCCGGCCCTGATCTGCGGGCACCTCAACTTCCACACCGTGCCGGACATGCTGTGGTGCTTCTCGGCCCGACCGCTGGTGGAGCAGTACCTGGCGCAGAAGCAGGGCAGCGAGCCGCTGGCCACGTACAACTCGTGGAAGACTCGCGACACCACGTACTACCTGCCGCTGCACTACCGCTGGACCAAGACCGAGCAGGATGTGGAGCTGGCCCGCTTCGTGCGCCGGCACAAGAACAAACGCTACTTCATCGAGGTGCCCAAGCGGCATTACGGGCGGTTGCGCGAGGTGATCCGCGAGACCACGGGCGAGAACGTGTACATCGTGGCCGACGATCGGTTCGAGGGCTTCGTGGATGTGCGCCTGGTGAGCAACCGGAGGGGCTCGGCCGGCGCGGCGCAGCCGGGCGAGGATCTGCTGGAGCGCGCGCCCGAGGGGCTGCGACGTGTTGATGTCGACCTGGGCGGCAAGGTCAGGCTGCTGGGTTACTCCCTGTCCGCCGACGAGATCGCCCCCGGCGGCACGCTGGTGGTGACCCAGATCTACGAGGTGTTGCAGCCGGTGGGCGGGGACTACATGGTGTTCATCCACGCCGACCGGGTCAACCAGCCGTTCCGGCGCGCGCTGTCGGACCACGTGCCGGCCGGGGGCCGCCACCCGACCACTGACTGGCAGCCGGGCCAGATCGTCAAGGACGTCTGCCATCTCAACTTCGCCGCGGGCTGGCCGCCCGGCGAGGTGACGATCTACGCCGGCCTGTTCCGCGGCAACGAGCGGCTGCCCGCGGCCGAGGCGGGCAAGCACGACGGGCACAACCGGGTGATCCTGACCACGATCGAGGTCGAGTAGTCTGTTCTAGCCCATCCCTACACCGGGAACTGCAGCTTGGCCACCCGCTTGCCGAACAGCCGGTCCACGTTGGCCAGCAGCTCGTCGCTGGCCGCGGCGCGGAACTCCTCGGGCAGCGCCACCAGCACCTCCCAGCCTTCGGGCTGCTGCACGCGGATGTACGTCTTCAGCTCGCCCGAATACTCGCGGATCAGGTCGCGCAGCCGGATCAGCAGTTCGTCCCGGGCCGCCTCCACCGGCAGCACGAACTCGATGCCGTTGACCTTGCCCTTGCGCGCCTCGTCCAGCGGCTCGATGCGGTCGGCGCGGATCTTGGGCGTTGGCGAGTCGCTCTCGCCCTCGACCAGCAGCGTGCCGGTGACCAGGATCGGATCATTGCTGTGCAGCAGGTGGCCGAACTCGGCGTTGACCTTGGTGAACACCAGCACCTCGACGCGGCCCTTCAGGTCCTCGAGGTAGAAGAAGGCATTCCGCCCCAGCCCGCTCTTGGCCGGCCGCTCGCGCAGATCCTCGACCATGCCGCCGAGCCGCACGGTGCTGCGTGGCGGGAAGCGCAGCAGCCCCGAGGTGTCGGTGGTGGTGTAGCGGCGCAGCTCCTCGGCCACGCCCTCGAGCGGATGCCCCGAGAAGTAGAAGCCGAGCACCTCGCGCTCGTACGCCAGCAGCAGCTTCTCCGGCCACTCCTCCACCTCGGTGATCTGGGCCTTGACCGCATCGGGCATGCCCCCGCCGCCGAACAGGTTGCCCTGGCCCCATTCCCGCTCGCGCTGCCGCGCCTGACCCGCCTCCGTCGCGCCCTCGAGGCCGGCGAGCAAGGAGGCGCGGTTGGGCCCCAGGCCGTCGAGCGCGCCGGCCTTGATCAGGCACTCCAGCACCTTCTTGTTGGCGCGCTGGAGATCCACGCGCTCGCAGAAATCATACAGATCCTCGAAGGCTCCCTCGGCGCGCGCCTCGACGATGGCCTCGATCGCGCCGCCCCCCACGCCCTTGATCGCGCCCATACCGAAGTGAATCTGGTTCTCCTCGACCGCGAACTCCCGCTCGGAGTAGTTGACGTGCGGCGGCTTCACCTCGATGCCGCTCTCCCGCGCGTTGGCCATGTAGCGCGTCACCTTGTCCGTGTTGTCCATGTCGCAGGTGAGCAGCCCGGCGAGGAACTCGTGCGGGTAGTGCGCCTTGAGGTACGCCGTCTGGTACGAGATCAGCCCGTACGCCGCGGAGTGCGACTTGTTGAAGCCGTACTCGGCGAACTTCTCCAGCATGCCGAAGATCTCGTCGGCCTTCCTCGGGTCGACGCCCTTCTCCTTGGCGCCCTCCACGAAGACCGTGCGCTGCTTCTTCATCACCGATGTGATCTTCTTGCCCATCGCCTTGCGCAGCAGGTCGGCGCCGCCGAGCGTGTACCCGGCCATGGTGCGGGCGATCTGCATCACCTGCTCCTGGTACACGATCGTGCCGTAGGTCTCGGCGAGTACGTCCTCGAGCAAGGGGTGCGGGTACTCCACCTGGGCTCGGCCGTGCTTGCGGTCGACGAAATCGTTGACCATCCCCGACTGCAGCGGACCCGGGCGGTACAGCGCGACCGCGGCGATGATGTCCTCGAAGCGGTCGGGCTTGAGCCGCTGCATCAGCTCCTTGAAGCCGCTCGACTCGAGCTGGAACACGCCCGTGGTGTCGCCGCTCGAGATCAGCTGGTAGACCTTCGCGTCGTCGAGCGGCGCCTTGGCCACGCTGAAGCGATCGTCCTCCGGCCGGGTGCGGTTGATCAGCCGCTCGGTCTCGGCGATCACGGTCAGGGTCTTCAGGCCGAGGAAGTCGAACTTGACCAGGCCGACCTTCTCGGCCTCGTCCTTGGCGTACTGGGTGACCACCACATCTTTCTGGCGCGAGAGCGGGCAGTACTCCCACAGCGGCTTGTCGCCGATCACGATGCCAGCGGCGTGTATGCCGGACTGGCGCGTCAGGCCCTCGAGCGAGGTCGCGATCTCGAACAGCTCGCGGACCTGCAGATCCTCGTCCATCTTCTCGCGGATTCGCGGCTCGGTCTTGAGCGCCGAGGAGATCGTCACCGCCGGGCCCTCTGGCACCAGCTTGGCCAGCTTGTCCACCTCGCCGTAGGGCATGCCCAGCACCCGGCCCACGTCGCGCACGCAGCCGCGGGCCTTGAGCGAGCCGAAGGTCACGATGCCGCCGACATTGTCCTGGCCGTACTTCTCCGTGACGTAGTGGATCACCTCGTCGCGGCGGTTCATGCAGAAGTCGATGTCGAAGTCGGGCATGCTCACGCGCTCGGGATTGAGGAAGCGCTCGAACAGCAGGCCGTACGGCATCGGATCGATGTCGGTGATGCGCAGTGAATACGCCACCAGCGAGCCCGCGCCCGAGCCGCGGCCCGGGCCGACCGGGATTCCCTGCTCCTTGGCGTGGCGGATGAAGTCCCACACGATGAGGAAGTAGCCCGGGAACCCGGTCTGCTCGATCATGTCGAGCTCTTCCTCGAGCCGGGCCTGGTACGCCTCCCGGTCGACGTCGTCGCCCAGCTCCTCGAAGCGCCGCCGAAGCCCCTCGCGCGCGGTCTCCCGCAAGTACGACTCCAGCGTCGAGTCCCTGGGCACCTCGTAGTGGGGAAGGTACGATTTTCCCAGCTTGAGCTCGACGTTGCAGCGCTCGGCGATGCGCAACGTGTTCTTGAGCGCCTCGGGCCACTGGGCGAAGCTGCGATGCATCTCCTCCGGGCTCTTGAGGTAGAACTCGTTGGTCGACTGCTTGAGCCGTCGCTCGTCCTCGAGCGTCTTGCCGGTGGAGATGCAGATCAGCGCCTCCTGGGCCCGCGCGCCGTGCGGCTCGAGGTAGTGGCAGTCGTTGGTCGCCACCAGGGGCAGGCCGGTCTCCTCGGCGATACGGGTCAGGCCCGCGTTCACCGTTTCCTGCTCGGGCATGCCGTTTTGCTGCAGCTCGAGGAAGTAGCTATCCTTGCCGAAGAAGCTCGCGTACTGCTCGGCCGTCTCGCGCGCCTTGTCGTACTGCCCGGCGAGCAGCTGCTGCGCGGGCTCGCCCTTTAGGCAGCCGGACAGTGCGATCAGGCCCTGGCTGTAGTCGGCCAGCAGCTGCTTGTCGACTCGCGCGTTGTAATAGAAGCCCTCCAGGTGTGCCTTGCTGATGATGTAGCTCAAGTTCCGGTAGCCCTCGAGGTTCTCGGCGAGCAGCACCAGGTGGTAGTTGTCGCGATGGTTGCGGTCCGTGCGACCGTAGTTGGTGACATAGGTCTCCACGCCGATGATCGGTTTGATCTTGGCAGCCCGGGCCTTCTCGTAGAAGTCGATCGCTCCGTACATCGCCCCGTGGTCGGTGAGCGCCACCGCGTCCATGCCGAGCTCGTGCAGCCGGGGAAAGAGCTTCTCCAGCAGGATCGCGCCGTCGAGCAACGAGTACTGGGAGTGCAGGTGGAGGTGCACGAAATCGGCCATTGCGTCTCCGAAGCGAAACCCGCACGCCGGAGCTAACACCCCGAAAGCACAAGTGTTTTGGTTGGTGCCCGGGCCGCTGTCAAGTTCCTCGGTGCAACGTGCTCAAGGGTAGAGAGATGAGGGGGTGAAGTCAAGGCCGCGATGGTCGCCAGGATAAGCTCAAGCGACGCGCATGGTTCCGGCCTTCTCCTGCGCTGCGCGGTTCACGATCTGGTTGAGCTCGTCCACGAACACGATTCGCGGGTGGTGGCGGCGGGCCTGCTCGTCGTCGAGCGATACGTGGCTGGCGATGATCACCAGGTCGCCCGCGTGGATCAGGTGGGCGGCTGCTCCGTTGACGCAGATCACGCCCGAGCCGCGCGGCCCGCGCAGGGTGTACGTGGAGATGCGGTGGCCGTTGGTGACGTCCCAGATATCGACGAACTCGCTCTCGTAGATGTCGGCCGCGTCGAGCAGATCCTCGTCGATGGTCACGCTGCCCATGTATTCGAGGTTGGCCTCGGTGACCGTGGCGCGGTGGATCTTGGACTTCAACATGTTGCGCATGGCTTGCTCCGTCTCGGTCCGGCTGCGCCGGATCCAAGCGTCTGGTAATTGGCCGGCCGCGTTCGAGCCCCACCTGACCCTGCAATCCGGCTGTCCGGTATTGCGAGCCCAGCCAGCGCGGCTGACCAAAGGTACAGAGGTAAAATAACGACTCAGTGCGTCGCTGTCAAGGTGCAGCGCTGAAGCCGGATTCCGTGCAGCTGCAGCGGTACCCGAACCTGATCCTCCGGGGCCGGGCAGGCCTGCCGGCCCCGGCCCGGCCCTGGCCGGCGCCCCGGCGAATCTTGACCTGGACCCCAGCCGACCCTAAGCTCCTCGTATGCTCACTGTTCGCCCGCTGGTCCCGGTCGCACTCGCCTTCACCCTGGGCGTGGCCCTGGGCCTGCACGCCGAAGCGGTCCCGGACTGGAGCGGGCCCGCGGCCCTGGCCCTGCTGGTCTGCTTCGTGATCGCGGTGTTGCTGCGGCGCCGTCGCCTGGCCGCGGCCGTGGGTCTGCCCCTGTTCGTGGCGCTGGGCCTGCTCGCCACGATGCGGGTGGGCCAGCCGCCCGGCAATGCCACGATCGACTCTGGCGCGCCCCTTCTGGTGCGCGGGAGAGTTGACGGACCGATATCCCGCACCCGGGACGGGGGGGTTCGCTTCCTCGTGCGCGAGGAGCAGCCCTCGGCATGCAGCGCGAAGGGCGCTATCCTCGTGACCGTCCAGGAGGGTGATCCAGGGCTGGCGCGTGGCGACGCGGTCCGGTTCCGGGCCCGCGTGCGCTCGCTCTCTGGTCGGCGCAATCCGGGCGCCATGGACTGGCCCCTGTTCTGGTCTCGCCGCGGCGTCGTGGCCGAGGCCCGGGTGAAACGGGCCGCGGGCGTCGTGCGGCTGGAGCCTGGTCGCGGTCTGCTCGCCGCCGTGGACCGGGCCCGGGGGCGGGTGGCGAGCGTGCTGGCCGGCCGGGGCCGGGCCGAGCAGGGCCTGGTGCTCGCCCTGGTGACCGGCGAGCGGGGATTCCTGCCGCCTGCGCTGCGGCAGCGCTTCAGCGACGCGGGCCTGGCCCATCTGCTGGCCGTGTCCGGCCTGCACATCGCGGCCGTGGTGGGCGCTATGTTCTTCCTGGTGCAGTTCCTGCTCTCGCGCTCGCGGCGCCTGCTGCTGGCGATCAACGTGCGCGGCGCCGCGGCCGCGGTCGCGATCCTCGGGGGCTGGGGCTATGCCCTGCTCGCCGGAGCCACACCGGCCACGCTGCGCGCCGCGGTGCTGGCCACGGTGCTGCTCGGCGCGCTGGTCGTTCGCCGCCGGCCGGACATGTGGAGCGCGCTGGCCCTGGCCGCGCTGGGCATCCTCGCCGTGGATCCCGCCGCCCTGGCCGGCGCTTCCTTCCAGCTCACCTTTGCCGCCGTGATCGCGATCGTGACACTCACCCCGCGCCTGCTGGAGGCCCTGCAGCGGCGTCTGCCGCAGCGGGCTGCCGCGCGCCTGCAGGCAGGCCCCTGGCGGCGCCTGGCGCAGGTGCCGCTCTGCACCCTGGCCGCGCTGATCGGTACCGGCCCGCTGGTGGCGATGCACTTCGGCCGGGTCTCGCCCGCCGGCCTGCTGACCAACCTGGTCGGCGTGCCGCTGGCCTCGCTGGTGGTGGTGCCGCTGGCCCTGATCTCCGGGCTGGCCGCGCTTCTCTGGCCTGCCGCGGCCCAGGTTCTGCTGGCCGGGGTCGCCGAGCCCGCGGCCGGTCTGCTCCTCGGCCTGGCGCGCCTCGGCGCGGAGCTGCCCGGCGCCGGCCTGGAGCTGGCCAGACCGGGATGGGCCGGCGTGATCGGCTGGTACCTGCTGGTCGTCGGGGTGGTGTCTTGGCGCCGACGCGGCGGGCGCTGGCTCGCGGTCGCCGCGGTCGCCGCGCTATCGCTGCTGGCTGGCTGGCGCATGCTCGGTCCGAGCTTGTCGCGCGAGCTCGTGGTGACCTTCCTCGATGTTGGCCGGGGTGACGCGGTCGTGCTGCAGTTTCCCGGCGGTGCGACCGCGCTGGTGGATGGGGGCTCGGCCGGCCGCGGCTTTGCCTTGGCCTCGGAGCCCTCGCCCTCGCCGGCCGGCTCCGGCGAGACCGAGCCGAGCAGGGACGCCGGCGAGACCAGTCTGCTCCCGGCGCTGGAGGCGCTGGGAGTGCGGAGCCTGGAACGGGTGTACCTGACCCACGGGCACGAGGATCACCACGGCGGACTCCGCGCCGTGCTGCAGCGGATCGAGGTGGGCGGCCTGATCCACGACGGGCAGGCGCCGGACCTTGCAGGCGTGGACGCCCTGCTCGACGTCGCGGCCGAGCGCGCGGTGCCGATCCGTGCGGCGCGGCACGGAGAGGTGTGGCGCGTCGGGGAGACGACCGTGGTCGTGCGGCACCCGGCCGACGACGATCGCGATCTGATCGAGAACGACCACTCCCTGGTGCTCGAGGTACGGTACGGCCGGGTGGGCTTCCTGCTCACCGGCGACATCGAGGCCGCCGCCGAGGCACGCCTGCTGATGCGCGGGGAGCGGATCCGGGCCGACGTGCTCAAACTGGCTCATCACGGCAGCAACAGCTCGAGCGGCCTCGATTTCCTCGAGGCGGTGTCGCCCCGGCTCGCCGTGGTCACGGCCGGGGCTCGCTGGGGTCTGCCCGATCCGGGAGTGCGCGACCGGCTCGACGCGCTCGACGCACAGGTGCTGACAACCGGCGAATGCGGGGCCGTCACCGTGACCACCGACGGTGACGTGATCGAGGTCGACAGCTTCGGTCTGTGCCCGGCGGTGAAGCTGGCGGCGGACCCCAGATGACCGAATTGACCGAGGTCGATCGACGCCGGAGCTGGTGGCGCAGGCGCTTCTGGGACCTGCTGATCGTCCTGCTGGTGCTGTTCATCGCCGACACGCTGTTCTGGGGCCGGAGCGCCGGCCTGGAAGACGGTACGCGGGCGCCGGATCAAACGGTCTATCCCCTCGGGGGCGGCTACCCGATCCGGCTGGCCCAGCGCGAGGGGCACCCGCTGCTGCTGCTGTTCTGGGCTACCTGGTGCCCGGCCTGCCGCGACGAGCTGCCCGCGATCGATCGTGTGGCGCGCAAGTACGCCGGGAGCGGTCTGCAGACCCTGGCCGTCACCGACGAGATCGGAGCCGAGGCCAGGGTGGCCCAGTTCCTGCTCGATCAGGGGCTCACCGTGCCGGTGGCCGTGGAGAAGGGGCAGGCGCGCTCCGCGTATCGCATCGGCACGATCCCCACCGTGTACCTGATCGACGGCAACGGTAAGATCGCCTGGTCCCGGGTCGGTGCCGTCAGTGAGAGCCGGCTTTCCGAGGCCGTGGAGCGGGTGCTCTACGCCGAACCGGCCACGGGTTCTTGACCCGCTGCAGGTTGATCCCCTCCACCGGCCACTTCTGGTAGCGCTCGATGCGCTTGAGGTAGTCGGAGAGCGGGGAGTCGACCACCCGGTGATAGAACCGCTCGGCCGCGTGTCGTACGTACAGCTTGCCCCGATGGCTCACCACCAGCGCCACGTGGCTGATCCGATGAGGGTATTCGGCGCGATCGGTCTTGACCACCGAGAGCACCGTGCCGGTGGGGATCTTGTGCCCGAGGGTCAGCAGGTCCTTGACGCTGACTATCGGCAGGTCGAAGTCTCCCTCGGGCAGCGCCTCGGGGCCCAGCCGCTGGCGCCAGCGCCGGCCCGAGGGTGTGCTCCAGGCGCGCTCGTCCAGCAGCTTGAGCGTGATGCGTGTCTTCTTCCCGGCGACCTTCCGGGTCACGTCCTCGAGCAGCCCGAGCCTGGTGTTGTTCGGGATCCACTGGGACATCGTGAAATGATTGCGCTGGCTGTAGTCGACCCGACCCTTGGCGTAGCGGATGTGCTGCAGCCGCTGCTCGGCCGTGGCCAGGTCCGGGCTGACGGCCAGCGCGATCGCCTCCTCGACGAAGGTCAGGCAGTCGACCGCGTCGAAGCGCAGCAGCGGATCCGGATCCTCGGCCGCGGCCTCGCCCTCGCCCAGCGGATCCCGGCGATAGCGGGTGTGCAGGAAGTGCTGGCTGATCCGGTCGATGCGCCGCGCCACGCTTCGCTCCCTGGTGAACAGCTCGCGCACCAGCCGGTCGATCTCGACCTCGTTCTGGACGTAGAAGGGCCGGGGCTGGCTCGGATCCTCGCCGCGGATCAGGGCCAGGCGCTTGGCCCGCTCGGAGTCGGCCAGCCCCACGGTGAGCAGGGCCGCGTCAGCCTCCTCGCGCACGGTCGGGTTCTCGTGATCGAGGAGCCTGAGCAGGGCGTCGATCCCGGCATCGACTCCACGGCGCGCCAGCTCGCGGGCCGCGGCCAGCTCGACCTGGAGCTCGGCATCCTCCAGCGCCCGGGTGAGCTGGCGCACGGCCCAGCTGCCGGGCACCCGGCGCAGACCGCGAACCGCGGCGAGGCGGCGATCGGTGTTCTCGGTGTCGCGTAGCCGGCCGAGCAGGGCCGCGCCGCCCACCATCGAGCGCAGCCGGGAGAGCGCCAGGGCCGCGGCGAGCTGCACCGCGTCGCTGGGATCGGCGAGCAGCTTGGTCAGCGGGCCGACCGCGGACGGCGAGCCAGTGGCTCCGAGGGCGTGGATCGCCGCCACCTTCAGCGCCGTGTCCTCGGTCGGCAGCAAGCGGAGCAGCGGTCGGGCGGCCCTGGGCGTGGGGATCTCGGCCAGGGCCCAGGTCGCGGCCAGTCGGACCTCGTCTCTCTCGTCGCCGAGGACACGGATCAGGGCCCGGCCCGATTTGGACCCGCCGAGGATGCCGAGAGCGCGCGCGGCCTCGGCGCGCACCGCCGGCGCCGGGTCGGCCAGCGCCTTGATCAGCGGGTCTCGCGCCTTGACATCGCCCAGCAACCCGAGCACCCAGCAGGCTGTTGCCCGCCGGTCGGTCGCGGCGGCGCCGAGCAGCTCGAGCACCCTGGGCACGCTGCGCGGATCGCCGAGATGCTTGAGGCGGAAGGCGGCGCGGTTGCGCTCGCCCTCGCTGCCCTCGGCCAGCGTTTGCACCAGGGAGGCGAGCTCGTCCTCGCTGGCCGGTGCGGCCCGCACCGGCCCGGGGCTGGACAGCAGCAGCACGGCTAGCAGCGCGGCGTGGTGAGCGGCCCGGATCATCAGAAGAACCCGAAGCCCACGCCCAGGCCGCCGGCATAGTCTGGACCGTGGTCGGTCCAGTACCAGTCGATCTGACCGTAGGCGATGAGGTTGATTCCCGCGGGCAGGCTGAACTCGAGCCCGGCCACCAGGCCCGGGCCGTGGTACGAGTCGGGCCAGCAGGAGGCAAAGTGATCGCGATGCCAGACCTGGGCGAAGATCGTGATGAAGGACACGGGGCGGACGCCGAGCAGGGCGCCCACGGACAGGTCGAGGCCGGCGCTGGCCGTGCTGCCCTCCTCGGCGCAGCGGGCGCTGCTCTTGTCATCCTCCTTGTCGAAGCTGACGAAGATCATCGGCTCCAGGGCCAGCCCGAAATCGAGCCAGCCGTCGAGATCGACGAACTGGAGCAGGGCCTTGCCGCCGACGCGGAACATCGTGGGATAGCGATAGTCGCCCTGGAAGTGGACGTCGAGGTAGTCGGTGAAGCCGATCACGTAGGCCACGCCGCTCCTGGGCCAGCCCGCGTGGAGCAGCAGCGCGCCGTTGTCCTCGCCGATGCTGCCCGCCGAGGCCAGGGAGTACGCGGTTTCCTTGGGCGGGGCCGCCGGGCTTCCCGCGGACGCGGCGAGCGTGAGCAGGGCTGAGAACAGCGCACGGGAAGCGCTCATCGGGTCCTCTTGGCGTTCAACCGGGCCGCGTCATTCTAGTGCCGCGCGCGCAAAGTAGGCAAGGGGTTGCGTAACCGCGCGTCCCTGGGGTAAAACGGGGCGGATTCCAGCTGGAGGGTCGCCATGATGCGGATCTTCGAGATCGACCTCGATCGGGAAAAGATCTTCGTGCAGGACGAGTGGCTCGCCCAGGACGAGCTAGCGGCGAGGATTCGCGACAAGGTCGACAAGAAGGACTTCTCCGATTTGAGCTTGCTCTCGGAAGCGGTGGAGCGTCTGCAGACCGTGCTCAGCGAGTCCAGGTCGCTCGAGGTGCGCCTGACCCGCGAGGTCGCCGAGTCTTTCACCAAGATCGCGCAGAAGACCGGGGAACAGGTGGGGGCGGTGATGCGCAAGGTGCTGCAGGCCTACCTCACCACCGAGGAGGCGAGTCAGCACCTGATGGATCCGGAGGTGGCGGCCAAGCTGGCCGCCGCGGCCGCGGCCGCGGCCGAGGGCCAGCCCGCGGGCGAGGGGCTGACCAGCCTGGCCGACCTCGAGGGCGGCGGGGCCGAGGACAAGTCGGCCGAGGCCGACAAGGGCAAGAAAAAGAAGAAGAGCTGACCGGGGGTGCTGGGATGAGTTGGCGCCGTATCGGCATCGGCCTGCTCCTGCCTCTGCTCGCGGTGTGCGCCTGCGGGCCGGTGGAGTCCACCTCGGTCATCCTCGACGCGGAGGGGGCGTGCCGCGCGGCCGAGGTCGAACATGCGGGTGACGTGCCAGAGGCCGCCTACTACTACCATTCGGCCAAGCAGTACCTCGAGAAGGCCAAGGAAGAGCAGGGCTACGCGGATTTCGAGATTGCCATCGACTACGGCCGCAAGGCGCTGGAGCTGGCCAAGAAGGCCCGCGCCATTGCCGCGGCCAAGCCGCCGAGCCCGTAGGGTGGGGAGGGGAGCGATGAAGCGATCACGACTGCTCGCCCTGCTCTTGGCTGGCCTGCCGCTGCTGCTCGGCACCGGGCTCCTCGCCGGTTGCTCGACCGCCAAGCGCGTGCGCGCCGAGGTCGAGCAGACCCGGCAGAAGGTGATGCGGGCCAAGAAGTCCGGCGCGATGAAGTGCGCGCCCAGGGAGCTGGCGCTGGCCGAGACCGAGTCCGAGTTCGCGCTGCACGAGCTCAAGCAGGGCGACTTCATGCGCGCCGCCGAGCACAGCCAGTCGTCGCTGGACCAGGCCGACCTGGCGCTCAAGAACTCCAAGGGTTGCGCGCCGAAGAAGGTCGTGATCAAGAAGCCGAAGAAGGTGGTGGTCAAGAAGGCCGATCGCGACAACGACGGCGTGCCCGACCTCGATGATCGCTGTCCGGACAAGCCCGGACCGGCCGAGACCCAGGGCTGCCCCGACACCGACGGCGACGGCCTGCTCGATCCGGACGACAAGTGCCCGGACGCGCCCGGACCCAAGGAGAACGAGGGCTGCCCGGTGGGCGACACCGACGGCGACGGCCTGCTGGACAACGAGGACAAGTGTCCGATAGACGCCGAGGATCAGGACGGCTTCCAGGACGAGGACGGCTGCCCGGACCGGGACAACGACAAGGACGGCGTGCTCGACGTCGAGGACGAGTGTCCGATGGACCCGGGTCCGGCCGAGAACAAGGGCTGTCCGGTGCAGGACCGGGACGGCGACGGGATTCCCGACGATCAGGACAAGTGCCCGGATCACCCGGGCCCGCCCGAGAACAACGGCTGCCCGGACCGGGACGGTGACGGGATCGTCGATCCCGAGGACAAGTGTCCGGATCAGCCGGGCGTGATCGAGGAGCAGGGCTGCCCCAAGAAGTACAGCCTGATCGTGGTCACCGAGAAGAAGATCGAGCTGAAGCAGAAGGTGCACTTCGCCACGGGCAAGTCCAAGATCATGCGCGACAGCTACGAGCTGCTCGATCAGGTGGCCGACGCGATCAGCAGTGCGTCCAAGGTCAAGATCCGCATCGAGGGCCACACCGACAGCCGCGGCTCGGCCGCGTACAACCTCAAGCTCTCGCAGCGCCGCGCCGATTCGGTGAAGCGCTACCTGGTCAAGAAGGGCATCGCCGAGGAGCGGCTGAACTCGGTGGGGTACGGCGAGTCGCAGCCGATCTCCTCCAACCGCACCAAGAAGGGGCGGGCGATGAACCGGCGGGTCGAGTTCAACCTGGTCAAGGGCGAGGAGCCGCCGACCACGCAGTAGCGAGACTCGCGTCGCAAGCTCGATTAGCCCTAAGCCATCGGAGTCCAGCCCGGGGAGCGCGATGACGCTGCGCCGTACGCTCGCCCTCCTCCAGTGGGTCAGGATGGGCGAATGACAGCCGAGCGCGAGCGCGTGGCGGGTGCTACTTCTTCTTCTTCTTCTTCTTCTTGGCCGGCGTCTTCTTGGGCACGGGCACGCCGCTCTTGACCACCAGCGGGACTCCGGGCGGGAGGCGGTCGGGCAGGCGGCGCAGCACGTCGTCGTCGTCGCTGACGAGCACGGTGTCGTTGGGGATCGCCCGGCCGTGGGCGATCACCACGTCGAAGCCGGTGCGCACGCGGTGGCCGAGGCAGGCGCCGAGGTAGCTCGTGCCGGTGTCGATCACCTGCTCGCCGTCGAAGATCTTCACCGTGCCCTGCAAGTTGATGTCGAGGACGTAGCAGCGCGCGGTGAGCGAGCACTCCTTGCCCACCAGCGAGAGCTGCAACGCCGGGCAGACATCCGAGTCGTCGAAGGCGACCACGCCATTGAGGATCGTCGACTTGCTGGTGAAGCAGCGTTCGCCGAGCACGCTGTACTGCAGGTGCGAGCCGTCCGAGATGTTGGTCTCGTGGCCGAGGATGCAGCCGCGCACGATCGCGCCCGCGCCGATCCGCACCCCGTCGCCGAGGATCGAGAACTCGACCAGGGCGCTGGGGTGGATCCGGCAGCCGCGCCCCCTGACGTTGAACTTGCCCGCCGCGCTCCACAGCGGTGAGCGCGCCGCCCCGGGCAGGGCCGCGAGCAGGCGGGTCGCGGTCCACAGCTTGTGGCCCGTGATCTGCTCGACCCAGCGAATGGCCAGCGCCTGCAGGTTGGCGCGGAACAGGTGGTACCAGTTGCGGAGGTGGAACACCACGCTCGACGTCACGGGGTAGCGGTACTGGTCGGCGACGAGGCGCGTGGGCGTGGCCCCCTCGATCACCTTCTCGCGGAACTTAGGCACCACCCGCTTGAGACCCGCCAGCCGCTCCTCGGTCCACGGCCCGGCGCCGTCGAGATAGTGGATGCGAAAGGCTGCCACCTCGCCGCCCTCGCCGGGCTCGTGCTCGACATCGGTGCCGGGCAGGCTCATCTCGGTGAACAGCGAGCGCGGCAGGGCCAGCGTGGCCGAGCCGCCGCCGCGGCGTACCCGGGCCCAGAAGTCGCCGAGCACGCGGAGCGTGAAGTACACGTCGTCGTAGGTCAGCAAGCCGCCGCCCTCGATCTGGGACAGCTCGGTGATGTGCCGGACCTCGAGGCCGAGCTCTCCGAGCACCCGTGCCTGGGCGTCGGCCACCCGTTCGTTGCCCACGGTCAGCTCGCCGACCGGATCGCCGAAGGGAAAGATGCGGTGTCCCGTGTCGAGGATGTACGCGCGCATCTTGTTCCCGTCTCCCCCGGTCACGGCCTGGTGGGCGCTGGCCGCCGTCGCGGCCGGGCGACCAGCGCGGCCAGCGCGTCGAGATCGAGGCCGGCCAGAGCCGCGTCGACACCGGCCTGGCCGGGGTAGCCCGCGGCCTCGACCTCGAGCATCAGCCGGTCGACCATCAGCACCGCGCGGGCCCGGTCTCCCCGCTTGAAGACCTTGATCCGGCCCGGGTGGTCACCCCTGGAATAGGGTCTCTCCACGAGCTCGTCGGTCTCCTCCGCGGCCATCGCGGTCAGCTCGATGGCAGCCGCGGCCATCGATCCGGTCATCGGACGGTCGATGATCCTGATCGTTAGTGTCTTACCCTCGCCCGAGTACTCGCGCGAAGCCCGCGAGGCGCTGGCGGCGCCGGCCTGGTCGGTCCGACCCTCGGCGGCGGCGCCGGCCAGGCCGGCCAGCCTGTCGGGCAGCAGCGGCGTGAACTTGGTGTGCGGGACCACGGGCCGGGCCCGGGCCCCGGCCGCTGCCAGCGCCTCGAGTGCGGCCGTAAGCTCTGACCCGGAGTCCTTGCTCGTCGCCGGGGTATCGACCGTGGTCGGGTCGCTCGCGGCGGCGCTCCTACCTGCCGCGGCCGCAGGCGGCGGATCCGCCCCCGGACAGCCGATGTCCGCGGCGGCGAGGAAGAGCGACGGGACGAGGGCGAGGGCGCGCAGGGTCAAGGGGGAGCTCCTCGGAACGGACGCTGCAGAATGGCTGCCAGCGCTACTTGACCTCGCGGATGTACTTCTTCTCGAGGAGATGGACCACCGCCTTGAGCGTCTCCATGTCGGTCAGCGAGGAGCGGTTGAGCACGAGCTGCAGCTTCACCGAGTTGTGAATCAGCTGCAGGATCTCGAGCTGATCCGGGGAGAGGCTCTTCAGCTTCGGCTTCATCGGTCGAGCCAGCGCCAGCTTGGCCTTGAGCGAGGGGATCTGGCCCTTGAGCCGCTTCAGCTCGTCGAGTTGCCGCATCCCCTCCATCAGCAGCGACTCGGTGGAGTCCTTGATCTCGCTGGGGAAGGTCCGCTTGACCGGGGCCTCGAGCTTGTAGCTGCCGCGGGGCCAGGCCAGGATGCGGAACAGCACCTTCAGCGGATTGAGGTCGAAGTTCTCGTCGAGGTTGGCGAAGAAGATCTGGCCCTCGCGCAGATAGATCTGGCCCTTGCGCGTGCCCTTGATCGCCAGCACGCCGCTCTTGCGGCTGGTGGACAGCAGCTGCAGCACGTCCGGCAGGGGGACGTCCTCGATGCTGCCCGAGATGCCCTCGGCCTTGGGACGGCGGGCGGCCACCTCTTCCAGGCTCTCGCCGTCGCCCGTGCCTTCGTCGGCGGACACCAGCTTGAGGATCGAGGTGCCGACGAGGATGCGATCGCCCTCCTTGAGGCGCTGCTTGCGAATCTTCTCTCCGTTGACGAAGGTTCCGTTGGTGCTGCCCAGATCCTGGATCACCACCTGGCCTCCGGTCGTCGCGATCTTGGCGTGCTTGCGGCTGACCATGTCCTCGACGAGGCAGATGTCCATGTCCTGGCTGCGACCGATCAGCAGCTCGCGGTTCTTCATCAGCGGGAACTCGCCGCCTTCGTACTTGCCCGAGATGAAACGAAGGATCAGGCCGGTCGGGCGCTCGCTTCCCGCATCCGGAGGTGAGGGTGGCGGCCGTCTGCCTTTTGCCATCGGATTCACTCCCGACCCGGATGCCCTGTCAGCAGGGCCGGGTCCCTCCATGACGAAGCACCCATTTCAGGGTGTCCTCAATTAATCACACGATCTTGCCTCAGGCAAGGAAAAACTATTCCGTTTCCGGTAGTTCGGTGTTCGGGTCGATACGTTCGACCTCTCCTGCGTCGCGAACCAGGGAGATGTACATCTTGGTCCGGTCGTTGTCGGGATCTGCAGCGAGCACACCTTCCCATTCCTTCACCGCCTCGTCGGTGCGCCCGGCCGAGAACAGGGTCACGCCGAGCTGAACCCGGGCCTCGAGGTAGGCCGGCCGCTCCTGCTTGACCCGCTTCAGCTCCTCGATCGCCTGCTCGAGCTTTCCGCTGTCGCGCAGCACTGCGGCCATGCGAGCGCGGAGATCGACGAACTCGGGGCACAGGTCGAGGGCGTGGCGGAATTCATCGAGAGCTTCCTCGTGGCGCGCGTAGCTGGCGTACACGTCGGCGATGTCGGCGTGCATGTTGGCGATCTTGCCGCGGGCCAGGGGGTCGAGCTCGCGCTTGTCGGAGCGCGTGAGCTCGGCGACCTTGGCGTAGATCTCCTGCGCGCGTTCGTGCTCGCCCAGATCGTTCAGCGTGATAGTCAGGTGGAGCGCGGCCTCGGTGTACTTCGGGTTGACCTGCAGCGCCTCCTCGAAGGCCGCCTTGGCATCGACCAGCCGCCCCTGGTGGTGATAGATGATCCCCAGCATGTTGTGCACGTCGGCGAAGCTGCGGGTGAAGTCCAGGCTTCGGCGCAGAGCCTCCTCGGCCTCCTCGTACTCACCCTTGCCGTATTGCTCACGGCCAGTGTCCAGCAGACGGAGGAACTCCTCGTTCAATGATCCCCCCATGCTCTGCCCCCGGGGCTAGGGATTCTCCTGAAGGAACTCACGGGCGTCCTCGGCGGCCGGGTCGCCGGGAAAGTCAGCGAGCAACCGCTCGTACGTGCGACGCGCCTTGGGCTTGTCCTCCATGTCTAGATAGGTCTCGGCCAGAAGCTCCAGCGCTTCGATGTCCAGGCCGACGCCGTTGAACTTGTCGAGCAGGCCCTCGAGGCGCGCCACCGCCGCCTTGGGCTTGTCCACCCTGAGGTAGAACTCGGCCACGTACATCTCGTGATCGGCCAGCCGGCGCCGGACCTCGGAGAGCTTGCTGTTGGCGCTGGCCAGGCGGTCGGCCTCGGAGAAGCGCTGCTCCTCGCCGACCATGATGTCCCACTCGCCTTCGGCGTCCGGGGCGACCTTCTGCTGTCCCTCGGGCAGGTCGGCCATGGCGCCGTACTCCTCGACGTAGCGCTGGAAGTACTGTGCAGCCCGCCGGATCGGCGCCTGGTCGCGTTCCTCGGGCGGGGGCATGAAGAACCAGTTGCTGGGCATCTCCTCGTAGAAGGACAGCGCCGCCTTGTACGCGGCGTACCCCGCGGCGGGATGATTCGGGTGGAACTTGCGGAACAGGGTGTACCCGTCGAAGGCCTCGGCGTACTTGGAGCGGCCGAAGTCGGCGTCGGCCAGACGCAGCTCGGCGAGCACCGCGTACTTGGAGAACTGGAAGTTGTTGCGCACGTGCTCCATGAACTTGCGGGCCTCGAGGTAGTTCTCGTCCCACAGCTCTTCCATGCCGTTACGGTAGTTCTCCAGCACCTCTGCGGCGTAGGTCACGGTGACGTCCTTGTCGTCATCGTCGCCGAGGCCGAGGGCAGCACAGCCCGGCAGCAGGGCGACGAGAAACAGGGCACTGAACACACGTATGGTCACCCGGACCTCCGTACAAGCAATAGAATGCGTAAATAACCGAGCCCACAGGACCTGTCAAGGCGAGCCAGGGACGGGGAGCGCTTGACCGCCACGCGTCCGCGCTGGTACAAACCCGGCGCTCGCGCGTCTGCCCGAGGAGGTGAAGCATGGGCCAGGGTCTCGCAGCCGTGATCCTCGCCGCTGGCGAGGGCACCCGGATGAAATCGGATCTGCCCAAGATGCTGCACCCGGTCGCCGGGCTGCCGATGGTCGGCTATCCGGTGCGCCTGGCCGCCGGACTCGGAGCCGGCCCGGTGGTGCTGGTGGTCGGCACCGGCGCCGACGACGTGCTGGCCGCGGCGCGCGCCGCGGAGCAGCGAACGCGGATCGTGCCGGCGCTGCAGCGGAGGCGCCTGGGCACGGCGCACGCGGTGATGGCCGGGATGGAGAAGCTGAAGCGCTTCAGCGGCCAGGTGCTGATCCTGTACGGCGACGTGCCCAACCTGCAGCCCGGCACGGTGAAGCGGATGCTGACCCGGTCGCGACGGCGGAAGAACGACCTGGTGATCCTCACCTGCCGGCTGCCCGACCCGGCAGGCTACGGCCGCATCCTGCGCGACGAGGACGGCGCGCCGCTGCGCATCGTCGAGGAGAAGGACGCGACACCGGCCGAGCGGCAGATCGACGAGATCAACGTCGGCACGTACCTCGTCGACGCCGGCCTGCTGCGTCGCGGTCTGTCGCAGATCGACGACCGGAACCGCAAGCGCGAGTTCTACCTCACCGATCTCGTGGAGTCGGCCAGGCTCGAGGGAGCCAGCGTAGACGCGGTGCAGTGCGACGACCCTTCAGAGGTGGCCGGGATCAATGATCGGCTGCAGCTGGCCCAGGCCGAGGTGCGAGCCCAGGACGCCCTGCTGGTCAAGCTGATGCGCGGCGGCGTGACGCTGGCCGATCCGGCCACGCAGCATCTCGACGCCGACGTCAGGGTCGGTCGAGAGACCTGGCTCGGCCCGGGGGTGGTGCTGCAGGGCCAGACGCGCATCGGCACGGGCTGCCGCATCGAGGCCCACGTTGTGGTCCGCGACTCTGTCGTGGGCAAGGGGGCTCGCATCGGCGCGGGCGCGGTGCTCGAGGGCACCCGCGTGGCCGCGGGCGCCGTGGTCGGTCCGCTGGTGCACCTGCCGCCGGGCAGCCGCGTGCGGAGCCGCCGTTGATCGACGCGGAGCTCTCCGGAGAGCTGGCGCAACATCTCAACCCACGCCAGCGCGAGGCCGTGGAGCACGGCGCGGGGCCGCTGCTGATCTTCGCCGGCGCCGGCTCGGGCAAGACCCGGGCGATCACCTTTCGCATCGCGCATCTGATTGCCGATTGTGGAGTGTCCCCCGACGCGATCATGGCCGTGACCTTCACCAACAAGGCGGCCGGCGAGATGAAGAGCCGCGTGCGCGACCTGCTGGGTCCGGTCGCGGAGCGGGTGCAGCTCGGTACCTTCCACGCGACCTGTGCGCGGATCCTGCGCCGCCACGCGGACCGGCTGGGCTACACCGAGCGGTTCACGATCTACGATCAGACCGACCAGCGCAGCGCGATCAAGCGTGTGCTCAAGGCGATGCAGATCGCCGAACGCGACATGCCGCCGGGCCAGGTCGGGGCCTACCTCGATCGCTGCAAGAACGAGGGCCACGATCCGGCCACGCCGCGGAGCGAGATGGGCAAGCACAAGCTGCTCGCCGAGGTCAGTGCGGTGTACGCCGAGTGGTTGCGGGAGGCCGACGCGCTGGATTTCGGCGACCTGCTCGTCGAGGCGGTCAAGCTGTTCTCGGGGCACGAGGACGTGCTCGAGAGGTACCGCGCGCGCTGGCAGCACCTGCTGGTCGACGAGTTCCAGGACACCAACCGCGTGCAGTATCGTCTGCTGCGGTTGCTCGCCGGCGAGCGCAAGAACCTGGTGGTGGTCGGTGACGACGATCAGTCGATCTACGGCTGGCGCGGTGCCGACCTGCGCAACGTGCTCGACTTCGAGAAGGACTTCCCGGGCGCGAGGGTGGTGACGCTGGATCAGAACTATCGCTCGACCTCGACGATCCTCTCGTTCTCCGGAGATCTGATCGCGCACAACGAGGGCCGAAAGAAGAAACGACTGTGGACCGAGAACGAGGAGGGCGCCCCGGTGGTGTACCGTCGTCTGCCTTCCGACCGCGACGAGGCCGAGTTCGTGGCCGCGACGATGCGCGAGCGGGTAGAGGCCGGAGAATCGCTGGGCGAGTGCGCGGTGTTCTATCGCACCAACGCCCAGTCCCGGGTGCTCGAGGAGGTGCTGCGCGGATATCGCATCCCGCATGTGGTTGTGGGCTCGGTACGGTTCTTCGAGCGCGCCGAGATCCGCGACGCCCTGGCGTACCTGCGCGTGCTGCACAACCCGGCCGACTCGGTGGCCCTGCGCCGAATTCTCAACGTGCCTCCGCGGGGCATCGGCAAGACCACTCTGACCCGCGCCGAGGATCTTGGCGCGCGCGAAGGGCTGACCCTGGCCGGGGCGCTTCAGTCCGCGGTCGAGCGCGGGATCGTGGGCGCGGGGCCGGGGCGCAAGGTGCAGGGCTTCTTCGAGCTGCTCCGCAAGCTGTCGCGGTGCGCCGAGGATTCGGACGTCGCCGACACCCTGCGCGCGGTGCTCGCCGAGACCGGCATGATCGCGCACTACGAGAAGCTCGAGACCGTGGAGGCGGACTCGCGGATCGAGAACCTGCAGGAGCTGCTGCACGCGGCGTACGAGCACGTCAGCGTGGGCGGGGAGCCTTCGGTCCAGGGCTTCCTCGAGCAGGTGGCGCTGAGCTCGGACATCGACGAGACCGAGATCGAGGGCGAGGCCGCGGTGCTGATGACGCTGCACCTGGCCAAGGGCCTGGAGTTCGACAACGTGTTCATCGTCGGGCTGGAGGAGGGGTTGTTCCCGCACAGCCGTTCGCTCGATGAGCCCGAGGCGGTGGAGGAGGAGCGGCGGCTGTGCTACGTGGGCATGACCCGCGCGCGGCAGCGGCTCTTCCTGTGCAACGCCATGCGGCGCTCGGGATTCGGCGGCTTTCGGATGAACCATGAGAGCCGGTTCCTCTTCGAGCTGCCGCGGGAGCGGCTGGATATCAGCGTCGGCATTCCGGGCGGCGCCTCGTTTCCCGCCCGCCGGCCATCGCGTCCCAAGCCCGGCCCGCCTTCCGGCGAGGTGTACGTGGACGTGTCCGAATCCCAGCTTCAGCTGTCGGATGCGGGCACCGAAGGGATGACCGTAGAGCATCCGACTTTCGGCCCGGGCCGCGTGCTCTCGGTGAGCGGCAGCGGGCCCGATGCTCGAGTGACCGTGCGCTTCGAGCGGGCCGGAACCAAGAAGATCCTGGCGCGATTCCTCTTTCCGCGCTAGTTTGCCGCTGGCGACGAGCCGAGCAGCCAAGTGCTTGATTTTTCAAGCAGGTGGCAGGCCGCCCACCGAACCGCTGTCTTGACGTTTACTCGGCCGTGTGCTACCTCGCCACTTCGGACGACTAGATCCCGAATCAGCCGGGCGATCGCGCGCCGTCGCCCTGAGTGGGAGCGTGTCGATGGACGTCAAGTGCGGGCAGTGCGGAACCGAGTACGTCTTTGACGACAACCGCGTGACCATGGCCGGGGTCAAGGTCAAGTGCACCCAGTGCGGGCACGAGTTCCACGTGAGCAAGGGAGGCTCAACAGGAGCCGCGCCGTCAGCTCCCGCGCCGGCCGAGGCCCAGTGGCAGGTTCGCACTGTGGGCGGCAGCGTGTTCTCCTTCGCCGATCTGACCACGCTCCAGCGCTGGATCGTGGAGCGCAAGGTGGGCCGGGACGACCAGATCTCCAAGTCCGGTGATGTGTGGCGCCGGCTCGGCGACATCGTGGAGCTGCAGGCCTTCTTTGCCGCGGTCGAGGGATCGGTAGGAGCGCTCCAGGCTGCTGCCGCACCGGCGCCGGCCCCCGGGCCCGCGGCTCCTGCCGCGGCACCGGCCTCGGCCGCGCAGCCCACCGCGCCGCCCGCGGCGCCGCCGCCCGTGGTGCCGCCGCCCGCAGTGGCCCCGCCGGCACCGGCCGTGCCGCCGCCGGCTGCGGTTCCGCCGCCCGCTCAGGTGCCGGCGCCTGCAGCGCAGGCGCGAACCGCGGCCTTCGAGGCCGAGAAACAGGAGATCCCGGCCGCGTCCCGGACGCCCGGGCCCGGGGCCGCGGCAGCGCCGGAGCCCGAGGCCAAGGCGGAGCCGGAGCCCGAGGCCAAGGCGGAGCCGGCCACGGCGCGCGACGCTCTGGACAGGGAGCGCGACGCCAGCGTGTCCACGGGCGAGTGGATGGCCAGGGACCCGGCGGCGGTCGAGGAGTACGACGACTTCGCGGATCTGCACGATGCGGAGCAGCCCATCAGCAAGACCAAGATCGGCATCGGCGTGGGCGTGTTCCTGATCTGTCTGGTGCTGCTCGGGTTCGTGTTCATGCCCAAGACGATGAAGTCGCTGTTCGGTATGACCGGGCCCAGCTCCGCTGCGCAGGCAAAGTTCGACCAGGCCCTGGACAGTCTGTACATGGACACCAACGACGGCTTCGAGATCGCGCGGCGGACCATGGAGCAGGCGCACCAGGAAGACAAGCAGTGGGCCGGCGCGCTGGCAGGCCGGGCCCTGGTCGGCGCGGCCGAGGCCGAGCAGGTCAACGACATCGCTGCGCCGATCCGCCAGGAGATAGATTTCCTCAAGGCCGAGATGGCCGCGCTGCTCCCCGACCAGACAGAGGAGAAGAAGAAGCTGGCCACGCAGTACAACTTCTTCGTCGGCAAGTACAAGAAGTTTCAGGATCGGATCCGCGACCTGCAGGGCAAGGCCTGGAAGGACGTGGAGAAGGCCCAGAAGATGAACCCGGAGGGCACCTGGGTCCGCCTGGCCCTCGCCGACTTCTACCGGGTGTTCGGCGGCGACCAGAAGCGCAAGGACGTGGCCGACCTTGTCGGCGCGGTGAGCAAGACCGCGCCGAACAACCCCTGGCTGCTGTTCGAGCGCGGCGCCTTCCGTGTGACCGACCCCCGGCAGCGGGTGAACGGCTTCGAGGACCTGTCCGCGGCGCGGAAGAAGGAGCCGCGCTTCGTGCGCGCCCTGTATCGCGAAGGTCTGGCCAAGGCGGCCAGCGGCGACCTGGCCAGCGCCCGCAAGGTCATGGAGCAGGTGCTGAAGCTGCAGGACAAGCACCGCAGCGCCAAGGCCTTCCTCAAGCGCACGGAGGACCTGGGCGGGGCCGAGAAGCTGGTCGGCATCACGCCGGGCAAGGAGGGCGAGATCGCTCCGGGGCCTGACGAGCCAGAACCGCCCACGCCGGACACGCCGGACACGCCGGACAAGCCGGAGGAGAAGCCCGCCGAGGCTACCTCGCCGAAGAAGCTCTCGAAGCCTCCGAGGCCGCCCAGGCCCCCCGGTCCGGGCAGGGTCAAGAAGCCCAAGGGCGGGTATGCCAGGATGCTGGCGCAGGGACATCGCCTGCGGGCGCGCGGCAAGTACGACAAGGCCCTCGAGGCCTTCGAGAAGGCGGCCGACATGCAGACCGAATCGCCCGAGCCGCACGCCGGCATGGGCTGGGCGTACATCGATCTGGAGGCATTCCGTGCTGCGGTGAACGAGTTTCGCAAGGCGCTCAAGGCCAATCCCAAGTTCACCGATGGCATTCTCGGTATGGCCGAGGCGTACAAGTTCCAGGGCGACAAGGTGAAGGCGATCCGCTACTACGAGCGGTACCTGCAGCTCGCGCCGCAGGGCGAGGGCGCCACCATCGCCCGCAAGTACATCGAGCAGAACAAGTAGCCAGACCCCCGAGCGCGAACGCGGCCGCGGACGCAAACGCAAACGCCAGAGCAAGCGGAGGTACAGACCGATGACCGTGCGCGCCATGGAGTGGACCGCTGCCGGCCTGAAGCTGATCGAGCAGACCCTGCTGCCCGACGAGGAGACCTGGATCACCTGCACGAGCTGGGTCGAGGTGGCCGATGCGATCCGCCGGCTGGCGGTGCGCGGTGCGCCGGCTATTGGCTGCGCCGCGGCGTACGGCGTGGCCGTGACCGCCCGGACTTCGCGAGGTCTGGACCGGGCTCGCTTCGACGTGGCGATCCGCGAGGCCATCGACGGCCTGGCCGCGACCAGGCCGACCGCGGTCAACCTGTTCTGGGCCCTCGATCGTTGCCGCCAGGTGCTCGAGGCCAGCTCGGGGGCGCCGACCGAGGAGGCCGCGGCCGCGCTCGAGGCCGAGGCGATCGAGATTCACCGCGAGGACGAGGCGCTGTGCCGGCGCATCGGCGAGCACGGCGCCGAGCTGATCCCGGACGGGGCCTCGATCCTGACCCACTGCAATGCCGGGGCGCTGGCCACCGGTGGCGACGGAACAGCGCTGGCAGTGGTACGCGCGGCCCACGCGCAGGGGAAGAAGATCCGCGTCTTCTCCGACGAGACGCGCCCGTTGCTGCAGGGCGCGCGGCTCACGGTGTGGGAGCTGATGCGAGACGGGATCGAGGTGATCCAGATCTGCGACAACATGGCCGCCTCGCTGATGCGGCGGGGCGAGATCGACCTGGCCGTGGTGGGCACGGATCGCACCGCGGCCAACGGCGACGTGGCGAACAAGATCGGCACGTACGGCGTGGCCGTGCTCTGCCGACACCACGAGCTGCCCTTGTACGTGGCCCTGCCGGTGTCTACCTTCGATCCCGAGCTGTCCGACGGCAGCCAGATTCCGATCGAGGAGCGCGACCCGAGCGAGGTCACCGCGGTGCGGTCGGTGCGGATCGCGCCGGAGGGAGCCGCGGTCCGCAATCCGGCCTTCGACGTGACGCCGAACGAACTGGTCACGGCCCTGATCACGGACCGGGGCGTGCTCCGACCGCCGTACGTGGAGTCGATCCGGCAGGCGCTGGGCGGCGGCTAGTTCGAAAGATTCCAGCGGGCTAGCCACGTCGTCGCGCGGTGGGTGACAGGGCGGGTCTCATTCTTGACAAGGGTGCGGGTTCTGCTAATCTGTGCCAGCTTTGCCAATGGCCTCAGCCGGTTCGCTGGCTAGCAGGGGGGCTCGCTTCAGCGCGCGCAAAGAGAAAGAAGCTCGAACGCCAACATGAGCCAGAGCATCGCAGGATCCTTGTTGAAAACGGGCATCGTCACGCCCGAGCAGCTCGACGAGGCCGAGCGGCGGCAATCGCATAAGGGCGGCTCGCTCGACACCAACCTGCTCGAGCTCGAGGCCCTGGCCGAGGAGGAGCTGAACAGGGCTTTGGCCGAGGTGTTCGGCCTGCCCGTGGCAACGCCGGCGCAGCTCGACGCGGCCTCGCCCAAGCTGCTGTCCCTGTTCGGCCGCCGCTACGCCGACCGGTACGGAGCGGTGCCGATCGAGGCCGACGACAGGACGATCACCCTGGCCCTGCTCGATCCCTCGGATCTCCCTGCCCTGGACGAGATCCGCTTTCTGACCAACCTCACGGTCCGACCGCTGGCCGTGTCCGAGTTCCGCTATCGTCTGGCCATGAAGCGGCATTACCACATGGACGTGGAACAGCGCTTCGAGGAGCTCCGCAAGCGACTCGGCTCCGGGTCGAGGGTGGCACCCGAGCCCGCGGTCGAGGAGGCCAGGGCGGCCAAGACAGGATCGACCGGTCCGCTGCCGACCCTGCCCACGATGGAGGAGATCGAGAACCGGGCCAAGGCTCGCGCCGAGGAGGGTGAACGCAAGGGCGAGCGGATCAGCGAGCAGATCAAGGCCGACGAGGAGCGGGAGCGACAGCAGGCGCTGCGCAAGGAGCAGCAGGAGGTCGAGCAGCGGAACGAGGAGGCGCGCCTGGCCCTGGCTCTGGGGCAGGAGGAGTACTGGAAGGCCGAGAACAAGCGCCGGCAGGGCGACCAGCAGGAGATCGAGCGCGTGCTCGACGCGCGGGCCGAAGGCGAGCGGCGGCGCGTCGAGGAGGCCCAGCAGCACGTCGAGGAATTGGACCGGTCCGCCGAGGAGGCTTCGGTTGCAGAGCTGAAGGCCGAGGCGCGCGTGGCGGCCGAGGAGCGGCGGATCGAGGACGCCGAGGCCAATGCGGCGACAGAGGCCCTCGAGGAGCAGGCGGCGCAGCGCAGGGCCGAGGAGGAGGCGGCGACAGAGGCCCTCGAGGAGGAGGCGGCGCAGCGCAGGGCCGAGGAGGAGGCGGCGCAGCGCAGGGCCGAGGAGGAGGCGGCGCAGCGCAGGGCCGAGGAGAAGGAGCAACGCCTGGCCGGGGAGCGGGCGCGAGCCGAGGAGGAAGCGCGAGCCGAGGAAGAGGAAGCCGCGGCGCGGGCCGCGGCCGAGGAGGCACGGGCCGAGGAAGAGGCGGCGGCCGAGGAGGAGCGCCGGAGGAAAGAGGAGCAGGAAGCGGCGGCCGAGGCGGAGGAAGAGCCCGCGGCCGAGGCGGAGGAAGAGCCCGCGGCCGAGGCGGAGGAAGAGCCCGCGGGCGAGGCGGAGGAAGAGCCCGCGGGCGAGGCGGAGGAAGAGCCCGCGGCCGAGGTGGAGGAAGAGCCCGCGGCCGAGGCTGGCGCGGCCGAAGCCAAGATGGACGATGAGGAGTTCGACCTGCTCCTCCAGAAGGCAGACGAGCAGGCCAAGCCGCGCCGGACCTATGCCAGCGCGTCCGAGGCCATTGCCGCCCTGTCGGTCAGCGACGATCGCGACGGACTGATCGGCATCGTGCTCGACTACCTGGTCCAGCTCTTCGGCTTCGGTGTCTTCTTCGTCTTCGACGCGAGCAGCGCCAAGGGCCGCGACGCGCGCGGCGCCGGCGCGAGCGCCGAGACCGTGCGCAGGCTCAACGTGCCCTTCTCGTCCGCATCCGTGCTCCGCACGGTGCGAGATATCGCCTCCCACTTCCAGGGAGCCTTGCCGCGCCAGAAGACCACTCTCGCCCTGTGCGAGGCGCTCGGCCGGCGGCGGCCCAAGCAGGTGCTCGTGGTGCCGGTGGTGCTGAAGAACCGCGCCATCGGCGCGATGTACACCGACTCCGGGCCTGCGGGCGCGATGGATCTGGGACGGCTGCCCGAGGTGATCTCGCTGATCGAGGCGCTGTCTCGCAACCTGCAGCGCCTGATCGCGCAGGGCAAGCGGGGCCAGGCCGCACCCAAGCCTGCACAGGCGCCACAGCCCGCACCTGTCCCGCAGCAGTCCGCGCCCGCGCCTGACACGCCGGAGTCGGCACCAGGGCCGACGCCGACCACGTCGCCCGTGGGCACGATCGAGGCGGCCGCGCCCGAACAGCCGATCCCGGCCGCGGACGACGACGCCGAGGTGATCGAGGTCTCCATCTCGGCGCTGGGCGTTCGCCGTGCCGAGGAGAAACCCGCGCTCAAGGCCCAGGCCGAGGAGGGTGCCACGCCCGAGGCGGAGCGTTTCCCGGGCGTGACCACCAGCGGCGTGGCCGGGGAGGTGCAGAAACGCAGCCAGGGCATCGAGGAGCGTTCGACCCAGTGGCGCGAGAGCCTCGCCGGCTCGCGCGCGGCGCCCGAGGACGCACAGCCGGCCCAGGTCAACGTGCCGGATCAGGACGAGGTTTGGGATTCGGTGGAGTCGTCGCGACACTGGCGCGAGTGCCTGCAGCACGGAGAGCTGCCCGCGAGATCGCCCCAGGCCGAGGCGCCGGCGCCCGAGGGCGCGGCCCCGGCCGAGACCCTGGCCCGGGCCGGCGCAGGTCCGCTCGGAGAGAAGCGGGCCGAGGAGCTGCTCCGACGGCTCGAGGACGGTGAGCCGGCACAGCAAGAAAAGGCGGCCCACGAGATCGTCCGGCGCGCCGACGAGATGCTGCCCAAGCTCGTCGAGCGCTTTCCCGGACGCTTCCTGTTCAACGAGCTGATCGAGGACGAGCCCGACGACCTGCGGTTCCACAGCCAGGTGCTCCGCTGCCTGCTCGACATCGGTATGTCGGCTGCTGTCGCGCTGGTCCCCCTGCTCGAGGACTCGGACTGGCTGCGGCGTTTCTATGCGGTGCGCATGCTCGCGCAGATCCGCGAGCCCACGGCGATCGAGCCGCTGGCCAAGCTCCTCGACGACACGGATGCCCGTGTCTCGCGGGAGGCCCAGGTCTGCCTGCGCGGGTATCGCGACTTCCCGGCGTACCAGGATTTCTTGACCTCGTTGCGGGACGCCCTCGTGGACAAGGACGACATCGCGAGCCAGCGCGCCGCACGGCTGCTCGCCGAGTACGGCGACGCCGACGCGATTCCGGTACTGATCGATGTGCTCAAGAAGCGCGCCCGGGCCGAGGCCGCGGCCGAAGCCCTGAAGCTGATCGCGCTGACCAACCTGGGCACCAACGCGCGCAAGTGGAAGAAGTGGTGGACCAAGCACAAGGATCTGCCGCGAACGCAGTGGTTGATCGAGGGTCTGGAGTCGGACGACGAGGAGGTGCGCGCCACGGCCATCGATCAGCTCCGCCTGGCCACCGGCGAGGACTTCAACTATTTCGCCACCGATGACAAGCGCTCCCGCAAGAATGCGGTCAAGAAATGGCGCGTTTGGTGGGAAGAAAACAAACCGGAGTAGGTTCCAGGTTCCGGGCTCCAGGTTCCTGGTTCCTGGTGTAAGGGGCACGGCGGTACACTGGTGAGCAGCCAACCTGGAACGCGGAACCTGGAACCGGGAACACGGCGCGCGGAGCGCCCCGGCAAATATCTGGTGACCGGCGCCGCCGGCTTCATCGGCTCCCATGTCGTGGAGCGACTGCTCGAAGAGGGCCATGCGGTCAAGGCCCTCGACAATTTCTCCACGGGTAAGCGAGACAACCTGGCAGCCTGTGAAGGCAACGGCAACTTCCATCTGATGATCGGCGATGTGCGGAACCTCGAGGAATGCCACCGCGCCTGCGAGGAGGTCGACTGCGTGCTGCACCAGGCGGCCCTGGGCGGCGTGCCCCGCTCCGTGTCCGATCCGATCGCAACCAACCAGAGCAACCTGGACGGCGTGCTCAACATGCTGGTGGCGGCCCGGGACGCCGAGGTCGGGCGATTCGTTTTTGCCTCCTCTTCCTCGACCTATGGCGATGGCTCGATCCTGCCGCTGGCCGAGGGCCAGCCGGCCGCGCCGATCTCGCCGTACGCCGTGACCAAGAGATCAGGAGAGCAGTACTGCTCCGCCTTTCACCGGCTGTACGGCTTGCGGACGGTGAGCCTGCGCTACTTCGGGGTGTTCGGGCCGCGGCAGGATGCGAGCAGCCATTTCGCGGCCGTGATCCCGGCCTTCATTGCCGCGCTGCTGCGCGGCGAGGCGCCGACGGTCTACGGTGACGGCGGGCAGACGCGGGATTTCACCTACGTCTCGAACGTGGTCGACGCCAACCTTGCAGCCTGCTGCGTCGAGCAGCCCGAGGCCTTTGGCCGCGTGTACAACGTGGGCTGCGGGCAGCGGATCAGCATCGGCGAGCTGTACGAGAAGATCGCCGAGCGGATCGGCAGCGGGCTGAAGCCGGGCCGCGGTCCGGCCCGGATGGGTGACGTGCGGGACTCCCAGGCGGACATCACGGCGGCGCGGGAGGCGCTGGGCTGGGAGCCCCGGGTGACCCTGGAGCAGGGTCTGGAGCGGACGATCGAGTTCTACAGGCAGAGCCTGCGGTAGGACGGGGATGCAAGCGCAGCTGGTGCTCGAGGACGGGCGGGTCTTTCCCGGACGCTACTTCGGCGGCGTGGGCCAGACCGAGGGCGAGGTGGTGTTCAACACCTCGATGACCGGGTATCAGGAGGTGCTCACCGATCCCTCGTACTGCGGCCAGATCGTGGTGATGACCTGCCCGCAGATCGGCAACTACGGCGTCAATCCCCAGGACCAGGAATCGGCGCGGCCCTGGGTGCGGGCGATGATCGTGCGCGAGGTCGCCGAGTACACCAGCAACTGGCGCTCCCGCATCGATCTCAACGGGTATCTGCGGCAATGGCGGGTGACCGGTCTGACCGGCGTCGACACCCGGGCGCTGACGCGGCACATTCGCGATCAGGGCGCGATGCGGGGCGTGATCGCCTCGGCGGACGAGAGCGCCGAGGCCCTCGCCGAGCAAGCGCGGGCCAGCGCGCCGATGACCGGTGCGGATCACGTGGGCACGGTGACCTGCGATGAGCCCTATCCCTGGCGTCAAGGATACGAGCTCGGCTGGTCGCCGCGCGCCGCCGTGGCTGCGCCCGGAGAGCCCCGGTATCGCGTGATCGCGTACGACTTCGGCGTGAAGCAGAACATCCTGCGTTCCCTGGTGCACTCGGGCTGCGAGCTGACCGTGGTGCCGGCGATGACTCCTGCCGAGGACGTGCTCGCACTCGAGCCGGACGGCGTGTTCCTCTCCAACGGCCCGGGAGATCCGGCGGCCGTGGAGTACGGCATCGAGAACACCAGGCGCCTTATCGGCAAGCTGCCCCTGTTCGGTATCTGCCTGGGGCACCAGATCCTGTCCCTGGCCCTGGGGGCGAAGACCTACAAGCTGAAGTTCGGCCACCGCGGCGGCAACCAGCCGGTCAAGCGGCTGGCCACCGGAGCGGTGGAGATCACGGCTCAGAACCACGGCTTTGCCGTGGATCCGGACAGCCTGCCCGACGCCTGCGAGGTCACGCACCTCAACCTCAACGACCAGACCTGCGAGGGCTTCGCCCACCGGGATCTGCCGCTGTTCTCGGTGCAGTATCATCCCGAGGCCAGCCCCGGCCCGCACGATGCGACCTATCTCTTCGAGCGCTTCACCGCGATGATGGAAGCGCACCGGCCGGCCAAGCAGGACCGATGAGCGAGAAGACGGCGCGCATCGTCCTGCCCCTGATCCTCGGGGGCGTGATGCTGGTGCTCTACCTGGCCACGCTCTGCCCCACGGTGTACTGGCGCGACTCGGCCGAGCTCGCCTGGGTGCTGCCCTCGGGCGGCATCGCCCACTCCTCGGGGTACCCGCTGTTCAGCCTGCTGGCGCGGCTGGCGGCGCTGATCCCGGTGGGCGAGGTGGCGGCGCGGGTCAACGCGGTCGCCGCGCTGTGCGGCGCAGGAGCGGTGGCCGTGCTGTTCCTGGCCGCGCGCGAGCTGGGCGCGCGCGCCCTGCCCGCGGCGATCGCTGCCCTGCAGCTCGGCCTGACCAGCGAGCTGTGGCTGCAGTCCACGGCGGCCGAGGTGTACTCCTTGCACGCGCTGCTCGCCGCAACCGCGGTGCTGCTCGCCTTGCGCGCGGCGCGCTCCGGCCGGGCGCTGGACCTGTTCTGGCTCGGGCTGTGCTGCGGGCTGTCGTTTGCCAATCACCTGGCGACCTTTCTCTGGGCCCCGGCCCTGCTGGCCCTGGTCTGGCCCGGGCTCCGCGGCGGCGAGGCGCGCTTCACCGTGTCGGGGTACCTGCTCGCGCCGCTGGGTCTGGCCGTCGGCCTGCTGCCCTACGCGTACCTGCCGATCGTGTCCGCGGGCAGCAATGCCTTTGACCACGGCAATCCCGAGACCCTGTCCGGCCTGCTGGCGCACATCGCGGGTACGAGCGCATGGCACCGCAGCTTCTCGGCCGAGGCGGGCGCGCTCGCCTCGCACCTGGGAGAGGATCTGGCAGGCCTGCTTTGCCGCGGCACGCCGCTGGGCCTGCTGGCCGGCGCGATCGGGCTGGTGCTGCTGATTCTCCGCAAGGCCGGCCGCGGCGTGGGCCTGTGGCTGCTCGTGCTGGCCGCGCTGGCGTACGCGTCCATGTACCAGACCTCGGACCGCGGCTGGGTGCTACTGCCCGCGGACGTGGCCCTGGCGCTCGGCGCGGCCGTGGCCCTGAACTGTCTCGTCCGACGTCCGTGGCTGCGCGAGCGCCGGGTGCTGGCGATCGCGGCCCTGGCCGTGCTGCCGCTGACCACCTTGATCTGGCGCGTCGGCGCGAACGAGGCCGGGCGCGCGGGCGAGCGCTCGCTGCACGACTATGCCGGGGCCGTCCTGGCCGAGCCGGCGCCGGACGCGATGGTGCTGTTCCAGGACCTGAACGTGTACCACGCGGCGCGCTACCTGCAGGTCTTCGAGGGCCGGCGCACCGACGTGCTGGCGATCTCCGAGTACCTCTTGCCGTACCGCTGGTACGTGGAGCAGCTGCGCCGCGACGATCCGGGGCTGGTGCAGACCGAGGCGATCGCGGCCCAGATAGAAGCCACCGAGGCCCGGCTCACGGCCAGCGATCCGATGCAGCACGGCAGCGTGTACCTCGACGCGCTGGAACGCGTGGCCGAGCAGCTCGTGTCCGCGAACCTGGACCGGCGTCCGGTGTTCCACTGCCCGGCCACGGATGCGGAGCCGATCACCGCACGCCACGGACGACCTGCCGCGCCCGCGGGGCTGACCTATCGCCTCGGTGGACAGCAGGGCCCGGCCGGCGACTTCGAGCTCGAGCACCTGCCCCGGCCCGACGGCCATCGCCGACCCGGGCTCACCGATCCCGGTGCGCGGGCCGCGAGCCGGCGCTACGCTGCGGCCTTCAACCGGCGAGCCGTGCTGCGCGCGCAGGGCGGCCGGTTCGGCGAGGCCGAGCAGGATCTGCTCGTCGCCCTGGAGTACGACAGCGGGTTTGCCAACCCGTACAAGAACCTGGGCCTGCTCTATGCCGGCCACCTGGGCCAGCCGGGCGCGGCGCGGGAGGCGCTCCGGCGCTACCTCGAGCTGCGTCCAGAAGACGAGAGCGCCCGGCTGGTGCTACAGGGCCTCGGCCGCGAATAGGATGCCCAGCCCGATTCGCTCGAGCCCGGGCACTCTGGCGATGCAGCTGTCGAGGCGGATCAGCGCGCGCACCAGGAACTCGGCGCCCGGCACGCGGCATAGCGGATCGAACTTGTCCGGGAACCCGGCCAGGGTGTACGCGGCGTATCCGTAGCCCTGCGTGGCCAGCAGCCGCAGCCGTGCCCGGCCGAGCAGGGCGTCGAGTTCGCGCTCCTGGAAGCGGTAATCCCGCGGGTCGAAGTCGCCGGACAGACGGTACAGGGCGCGGCGCGCGACCTGGGCCAGCCAGAAGTCCTCGCGCGGCTCGGCCGCGATCAGCATCCCTCCGGGCTTGAGCACGCGGTGCACCTCGCGCAGCGCGCCTGGCAGATCCGCGCTGTGGTGCAGGGCGCCGCGGGCGAACACCGTGTCGAAGCTCTGCGCCGCAAAGGGCAGGGCGTTCATCTCGCCGTTGATCCGCCCGTCGTACCCCTGGGCCAGCCGCAGCATCTCCCGGCTCAGGTCGAGGCCGATGCAGGGCTCGGCCGCGCGCAGCTCGGGCCCGAGGATGCCGGTGCCGCAGCCTAGGTCCAGGGTCGCACCGAGCGGGCGACCGCCGAGCAGGGCCAGCATCAGCCGGTTCCAGAAGCGGTGGTACAGCCGGCCGTACACCGGCCGGAAGCGCGCCTCGTACCGTGCGGCCAGGTGGCGGTGCAATGCGATCTGGGTCCGGAGCCTGGCCCCGCGCTCGCTCATCGACCGCGCCGCCGCATCTCCGCGATCTGGTCGCTGACCAGGCCGAAGAAGAACACCAGCACGCCCGTGAGCAGCAGCAGGATGTCGGCGTCGGCCAGGCCGGCCGGGCTGCGAGCGATGTTGTACGCGGCCGAGGCCGCGCCTCCGAGGAACAGCAGGATCGCCGCTGGCATGAACACGCGCAGCGGGTCGAACAGCAGGACCACCCGCAGCACCAGCAGCAGCGCCTGGGAGCCGTGGCGGAGTTGCCGCACCGAGCTGGCCCCGGTGCGCGGCCGGGCCTGGATCTCGATCCAGTCCACGCGGCAGCCGTCCTTGATCAGGGCCAGCGTGCTCGTCGTGCTGAGACTGAACCCGTCGGGCAGCAGGTGGAAGTAGCGCAGGATCGTCTCGCGCCGGAACAGCCGCAGACCCGAGTTGAGATCGGGCAGGGTCATCCGGGCCAGCCAGTTGGCCACGGCAGAGAGCAGCCACTTGCCCGGGCCGCGCAGCCAGGGCTGGCCCGAGCGTCCCTGGCGCGCGCCGACGACCATGTCCGCGTCCTCGGCGCGCTCGACCAGGCGCTCGATGTCCGCGGGATCGTGCTGGCCGTCGCCGTCGAAGGTGATCACCAGCTCGGTCTCGGCGGCCCGGATGCCGGTCTTCAGCGCGGCTCCGTACCCGCGGTTGCTGCGGTGGCGGATCACGGTCAGCGAGAGCTCCTGCTTCAGCCGCGCGAGGATCTGCGGCGTGTCATCGCCCGAGCCGTCGTCGACCACGATGATCGGCTGCTCGCCGGCAGCGAGGCGCAGGTCGCGCAGGGTCCGCTCGATGCCTTCGGCCTCGTCGAAGGCCGGGACCACGATGGTGACGGACGGCGAATCTACCATGAGCACACGGATATCAGCGCGAGGCCGCGGCGTCAATTCCGGGTCTTGGCAGGAGTAGGCCGCTCGTGTAGGATGCCGCGACTTTGGGCGGGAGATCCGATGCCCCGGCGCGAGGACATCGAGCGGATCCTGATCGTCGGCTCCGGACCGATCGTGATCGGCCAGGCCTGCGAGTTCGACTACTCGGGCACCCAGGCCTGCAAGGCCCTCCGCCAGGAGGGGTACGAGGTGGTGCTGGTCAACTCCAATCCGGCCACGATCATGACCGATCCGGAGACGGCCGAGCGGACCTACATCGAGCCGATCACGCCCGAGTTCGTGGACAAGATCCTGCAGCGGGAGAAGATCGACGCACTGCTGCCCACCGTGGGCGGGCAGACCGGGATCAACACCGCCGTGGCCGCGGCCGAGGCCGGCATCCTCGAGCGGCACGGCGTGGAGCTGATCGGCGCGCCCCTGTCGGCGCTCAAGCTGGCCGAGGACCGCAAGCTGTTCGCCGAGGCCATGCGCGAGATCGGTCTCGATGTGCCCCGGGGCGGCTTCGCGCACTCGATGCAGGAGGGCGAGGCGATCCTGGAGCAGGCGGGCCTGCCGGTCATCTTGAGGCCGGCCTTCACCCTCGGCGGCGAGGGCGGCGGCGTGGCGTACACCCGCGAGCAGTACCTGGAGAAGATCGCCGCCGGGCTCGACGCCTCTCCGATCCGCCAGGTGCTGGTCGAGGAGTCGGTGCTCGGCTGGAAGGAGTACGAGCTCGAGGTGATGGCCGACGTCGCGGGCAACGCGGTGATCGTCTGCTCGATCGAGAACTTCGACGCGATGGGCGTGCACACCGGCGACTCGATCACCGTGGCCCCGGCGCAGACGCTGACCGACAAGGAATACCAGCGCATGCGCGATGCCGCGATCGAGATCCTGCGCGCGGTCGGTGTGAGCACGGGCGGGAGCAACGTACAGTTCGCGATCGATCCACAGACGGGCCGGATGGTGGTGATCGAGATGAACCCGCGGGTGTCCCGCTCCAGCGCCCTGGCATCCAAGGCCACCGGCTTCCCCATCGCCAAGATCGCGGCCAAGCTGGCCGTGGGCTACACCCTCGACGAGATCAGCAACGAGATCACCCGCGAGACCCCGGCCAGCTTCGAGCCGATGCTGGATTACGTGGTGGTCAAGATCCCGCGCTGGACCTTCGAAAAATTCCCGAGCACCGAGCCCACGCTGGGCACCGAGATGCGCAGCGTGGGCGAGGTGATGTCCATCGGCCGCACCTTCAAGCAGGCGCTGCAGAAGGCGCTGCGCTCGCTGGAGACCGGCGCGCACGGCCTGGGCGGCGACGCGCCGGCCAGGGACATCAAGCCCGACCTGCTGCGGGAGCGGCTCGAGGTGCCGGGCTTCAAGCGGATCTTCTATGTGCGCTACGCCCTGCAGGTCGGCATGAGCGTGGAGGAGGTGGCCGAGCTGACCCGCATCGATCCGTGGTTCCTGGCCCAGATCGAGCAGCTGGTCAACCTGGAGGGCCGGCTGCGCGCCTTCTCGGTGGACGACCTGCCGTCCCCGCTGCTCCGGCGGGCCAAGCGCTGGGGGTACTCGGATCGGCAGCTGGCCAACCTGCTGCGCGCCCCGGGCGAGGGCGAGGTGCGCAGACGCCGCGCCGAGCTCGGCATCGACGCGACCTTCCACCAGGTGGACACCTGCGCCGCCGAGTTCGAGGCGTACACCCCGTACCTGTACTCGGCGTACGAGACCGAGGACGAGGCGCCGCCCACGGAGCGGGACAAGGTGGTGATCCTGGGCTCCGGGCCCAACCGCATCGGCCAGGGCATCGAGTTCGACGCCTGCTGCGTGCACGCGGTGCAGGGGCTCAAGCAGCTCGGCCTCGAGACGATCATGGTCAACTGCAACCCCGAGACCGTGTCCACCGACTACGACACCTCGGACCGGCTGTACTTCGAGCCGCTGACCCTCGAGGACGTGCTGGCGATCGTCGAGCGGGAGCAGCCCCGCGGCGTGCTGGTGCAGTTCGGCGGCCAAACCCCGCTCAAGCTGGCCCTGCCGCTCAAGCAGCTCGGCGTGCCAATCCTCGGTACCGACCCCGAGGCGATCGATCTGGCCGAGGACCGCGAGCGCTTCGGCGCGCTGATCGAGGAGCTTCACCTCAAGCAGCCCAAGAACGGCATCGCCTTCGGCGTGGAGCAGGCGCGCGGCGTGGCCGCGCAGATCGGGTACCCGGTGCTGGTACGTCCGAGCTACGTGCTCGGCGGACGGGCGATGGTGATCGTGCACGGCGTGGAGCAGCTCGAGCGCTACATGGCGGAGGCGGTCTCGGTCAGCGGCGAGCACCCGGTGCTGATCGACCGCTTCCTCGAGGACGCCTTCGAGGTCGACGTGGACGCCGTGGCCGACGGCGAGCGCGTGGTGATCGGCGGGGTGATGCAGCACATCGAGGAGGCCGGCGTGCACTCCGGCGACTCGGCCTGCGTGCTGCCGCCGTACCTCATCTCGCAGGAGCACCAGGAGCTGATGCGCGAGCAGACCCGCGCCCTGGGCCTGGCCCTGCGCACGCGCGGTCTGATGAACGTTCAGTTCGCGATCAAGGACGGCGAGGTGTACATCCTCGAGGTCAACCCGCGGGCCTCGCGCACCGTGCCCTTCGTGTCCAAGGCCACGGGCGTGCCGCTGGCGCGCATCGCGGCCCAGGTCGCGGTCGGCGAGACCCTGGAGTCCCTCGGCCTGACCGAGGAGCGGGCGCCCCGGGGGTACAATGTCAAGGCGCCGGTGTTTCCCTTCGCCCGTTTCCCGGGCGACGACACCCTGCTCGGTCCGGAGATGCGCAGCACCGGTGAGGTGATGGGCATCGGCGAGAGCTTTGGCGAGGCCTTTGCCAAGGCCATGGAGTCGGCCGGCCAGACACTCCCGGTGCAGGGCACGGTGTTCCTCTCGGTGACCGACTCGGACAAGGAGAACCTGACACCGATCGCCCGCGACCTGCGCGAGCTCGGTTTCGACGTGCTGGCCTCCGCCGGCACGGCCGGGTTCCTGCGCCAGCGGGACGTGCCCGCCGAGGTCGTGTTCAAGGTCAACGAGGGCGAGCCCAACGTGGTCCAGCGCATCCGGGAGGGCTCCGTGCAGCTGATCATCAACACCCCGCTCGGGCGCGAGAGCCGTTTCGACGAGCGGGCGATCCGCCGCGCCGCGATCCGCCACCGCGTGCCGTGCGTGACCACGCTGTCCGGCGCCCGGGCCGCGGTGGACGGCATTGCCGCGCGTCAGGGCGGCAAGCTGTCGGCGCAGGCGTTGCAGGAGAACAGATGAAGAGCCTTGGCCTGAACGAGCTCCAGCAGGATCCCGGGCTGTACCGCGAGGTGGCCGGGATTATCCGGAACGAGGGTCTGGTGTGCTTTCCCTGCCGGGGCGCGTACCGCATCGCCGCGGACCTGACCTCGATCAGGGCCGTGGGCAAGCTGATCCAGTCCAAGCGCCGCACGGGCAAGGCCCCGGCCCTGGTCTTCGTGGAGGACGAGAAGATGCTCGGCCGGGTGGCGGCCGAGATCAGCGAGACGGCCTGCAGGCTGGCCCGGGCCTTCTGGCCGGGCTCGCTGACCCTGCTCTTCGAGGCGCATCCGGATTTACCGATGAAGGTGGTCAAGCCGCTGACCAAGGCCAACGGCCGTCTCGGAGTGCGCTTGCCGGCCGACGAGGTGGCGAGGCGCATCGTCGCCGAGTTCGGCGGCCCGTTACTGATCTCGAGCGCCAACGTGACCAAGAAGCAGGGCAGCGCCTCGCCGGCGCAGATCCGCAAGAACTTCATGGGCAAGATCGATCTGTTCGTGGACGCCGGCGACCTGAAGCCGGCCGGCGCCTCGACCGTGGTGCTGGTGGACGGCGAGAGCTGCAGGGTCACCCGGCCCGGATCGGTCACGGCCGAGGAAATTCACAAGGTGGCGGGAGTGTGACTCCGGCTACCCCCCGTTCCGCGACCGGTCATCCACCAGGGGCAGCACCTCGACCAGGTCGTACTCCTCGAGCAGCTCCAGGTCTTCCAGCAGTTCGAGATGCTCAAGCAGCTCGGGGTCGGGCTCGGCCTCGGCGGTGCGGGTCCCCGCGGGCGCGCTCGGTGCCGGCGAGACGGGAGCGGGCGGCTCGGCCCGGGCCGTGGCGCCGACCGTGAGGATCAGCACCACGGCGATCGACGCCAGTAACTTCACTGGCCGTTCCGCCTCTGCCGGAGACGGCGGAGCAGCTCGCGCCGCTTGTCCGGGGGCAGGTTGCGCCAGCGGCGGATCTTCTTCAGCAGGTTCTTGCGGCGCTCGGGCGGCATGTTCTGGATCCTGCGGATCATCCGCCGGAACTGATGCCGCTCCTTGGGCGAGAGGCGCTTGAACTTCCCGTAGTTCTCCTGAATGCGCTTGCGCTCGCCCGGTCCGAGGCGCTTGAAGCGTGAGTACGCGGCGCGCACGCGCTGGCGCTCCTCCTCGCTCAGCTGCTTGAACCTGCGGTGCCGCTCCAGCAGGGCCTTGCGCTCGGCCTCGGGCAGCTGCTTGAAGCGCTTCCACCGCTCCTGCAGCCGGGCCTGCTGCTCGGGCGAGAGCTGCTCCCACCGGGCCCTGCGCTCGGCGGCTGCGTCCCCCTCGGCTGCGGCCGGAGCCGCCAGGCAGAGCAGGCCCAGCCCGAAGAGGGCGATCACCGTCCGTCGCATGATTCGTGATTTCATGTCGGCTCCTCCTCGGGCAGCGCCTCGATCGCGTCGAGGTCGGGGAGCACGTCGAGCAGCTCGATCAGCTCGAGGTTCTGGTACAGGTCCAGGTCTCGTGCCAGGGCCAGCTCCTCTGCGGTCGCCGCAACCGGGAGCTCGGCGCGGTCTCCGCTGTCCGGCACGAACACGAGCAGCGCGGCTGCTGCGGCGGCCACCGCGGCCAGGCCGCCGGCCGCCAGGCTCAGTCGCGACCACGAGGAGCGCTGGCCCGCTGCCCCTTCCCGGGCCAGGCGGGCTTCGAGCTCGGCGTCGAACTCGGGGCCTGGCTCGGGCGAGGGCAGCTGCTCCAGCAGGTTCAGCAAGGCTCGCTCGCGCTCGGCCTCGGCCCGGCAAGCCGGACAGGACTCGATGTGCGCCTCGATCTCGGCGGCGCGCTCGGCGGACAGGGCGTTGCGCGCCCATTCGCCGAGATCGTCGCGGATCGTCGAGCAGAGTTCCTCGGTGCTCATGCCGATTCCTCCAGCATGGGCGCGAGCGTGCGCTTGAGCGACTCTCGCGCCCGGTTGAGCAGGGACTTGACTGCCATTGCCGAGATGTCCAGGGATTCGCCGATCTCGGACAGGGACAGGCCGTGATAGCTGGCCAGCACCAGGGCCGCGGCCTGGCGCTCGGGCAGCGCGGCCAGGCCGCGCCGGATCGCCTGCTCCACCTCGGCGGCAGCCACGCAGGCCTCGGCCGAGGGGGTCGCGAGATCCTCGACCACGTGCTCCTCCTCGTCCTCGCCGCGTTCCAGGGGCCGCGTGCTCAGACGGCGGGCCAGCCGCTTGCGTTCGTTGAGCCCGGCATTGGTGGCCATGCGGAAGAGGTAGCTCGAGAACTTCACGCCCGGGCGCGCCCGGTACTGGTCGGCGTGGCGGTACAGGTTCACCAGGACCTCCTGGGCGATGTCCTCGGCACGCTCGCGGTCGCCGAGGAAGCGATCGAGGTAGCGGACCAGGGGCGTGCGCCAGCGCTCGACCAGGCGCTGGAAGGCGGACCGGTCACCGCCGACGAACCGTTGCAGGAGCTGGGCGTCCTCATCGATCTGAACCTCCGACTCGTGTAACACCCCGGAAGCGTTTTGGTTCCGCTCGGTCATCAGAACTCGAGGTCCAGGCCGGCGAGCACTCGCAGGGTCAGGCCCCGCTCCTGGAGGAAGTCGCCGCCGAACAGGGCGTCCGCCTCCAGCGCCGCGGTGAGGAAGTCCGCGATGTAAAAGCGAAATTCGAGATCGACCTCGGTGCCGTAGTACCCCCCGCCGGTCAGGCTGCTCTCGGCTGCGGCGCCCAGCGCGGCCGCGGTCAGCTCCAGGCCCAGCGCCTCGATCGGGGCCAGGTCCAGGTTCAGCCCGCCCGCCAGCACGCCCTTGCCCGACAGCCCGGCTATCGATGCGGTCCGGGCCGTGAAGTGATGGGCCAGCCCGCTGTTGAAGAACAGGTTGCTGCGCCGGATCCACGGCGCCACCGAGATGAAGGCGTTGAACTCGCCCTGTGGCGCCCCCTTGCCGCTGGCAGGCTCGCCCGAGATGAAGGTCAGGAAGCCGCCCACCGAGATCATCTCGTGGGCCGGAATGGAGAAGCCGAGATCCACGGCGCCGGCGAGCACATCGGGCGTCATGACCTCGGGCGCGGGTCGGGACACGTCCGCGGGCACAATGACCTCGAAGCGGCCGAACTGGATCACCGCGGTGAGCTCCACGCTGAATCGCGGGAAGAGGTAGTTGCCCTGCAATCCGATGAATACCAGGTCGCCCCTGGACTCCAGCGGACCGCCCTCGATACGCAGGATCGTCTCCTGCCTGATCGCCTCGCGGACCTCGTCCGGCCTGGGTGGCTGGGTGGCCTCCCAGGCGAGGAGCCGCTCGATCGCGATCTCCTCGAGCCAGGGTACGGCCAGCCTGCCGAACTGGTTGCCGCGGTCGCCGTACACCCCGGCAAAGAAGCCGATCTCCTCGAAGGGCGAGGGGACCAGACGCAGGGCAGCCCAGGCGAGCCAGCTCTTGCGCGTGGGCGAGAGGATCACGGCCTCCTCGCAGGGCGGCACGAGCTCGTAGTCGCAGGCATAGCCCGGGTCGCGGTGGTTCGGCCAGAAGGCGCCGTCCGGGAACACCGCGGCCAGGGACACGCGCAGCGAGCCGACATCGAACCGCGCGATGTGCTGGTCCAGGGACAGGCCCAGCCCGGCGTCGTGGTACACCATCCCCCGTCCCAGGTTCAGCTCCTGCTTGCCCAGCCGCAGCGGGCTGAACCCGTCGCCCGAGAGATCGGCCTCGAGGTACAGCTCGCGCAGGGCCCACTGCTCCCTGAGCTCGTCGACGGCCTTGCGGCCGTTGAGGGTCACCCCGCTGTTCTGCTCGTACGACAGCGCACCCGGCTCGACGCGGACCAGGGTGCGGAACCATCCGCCGAGTTCGAGATCGAGGGTCAGGCCCGGGTAGATCCACCATTGCGGGCCGTTCTCGGACTGGGTCAGGTAGTCCTCGAAGGGGTAGGCATAGAGCGCCAGCCCGCCGAGCTCGTACCCGCCGCGCAGGCCGATGTACTCCTGGTGGTCGAACTCGGCTGCCGCGGTGGGCAGGGCGAGGAGTAGCAGGAATGCTCCAAGTGGAGCATTTTTGCGATAGGCTAGTCCGCTGAGGCTGGATCTCACCCTGTCTTTCCCTGTCGTGGTCGACACTTCTTTTATAGCCGTGACCACCATCGGCGCACAAGGCGTCTCGTCGAATCTCAATCAGACTGCTAGCCGGCGCTAGGTTACTCTTGGTCAATGTGCGTGAAAAGGTTAATATGGCGACTCGGTTTTGGGGTGAAGAGATGAAGGCGTGACCATGCGAGTGCTGCTTGTCCAACCGCCCTTCGACCCGACGACATCCAAGCTGAGTGCAATCGGTATTCCGGAGCCGCTCGGGCTGGAGTACATCGCCGCGGCGATTCCGGATCACGACGTGCGCATCCTCGACCTGCGGGTCGAGGGCTCCATCGAAGAGGCCATCAAAGACTTCGATCCGCGAGTCGTCGGTTGCACCGCGGTGACGGCCAGCGTGAAGTGCGCGCTCGCGCTGCTTCGAGCTGCCAAGAAGATCAATCCGGAGATCGTCACGGTGATCGGCGGGCACCACCCCACGCTCCGACCCGGGGACTGCCAGGTGGAGCCGGTGGATGTCATCGTGCGAGGGGAGGGGGAGAATCCACTGGCCGGGCTTGTCTCCTGCGTCGAGGCGGGAAGGTCGTTCACTGCGGTTGATGGTATCGTTCATCGCAGCGATGGCGAGTGGACGTCGAACCCCCGGGGTGATCTCGTTGCGCTCGACGAGTATCGTTTTCCGGCCCGGGCGCTGACCGAATCCATGCGGCATGCCTACTTCAGAGTGGGGCTCGGATCGATTCTCTCGGCGGTATCATCGCGAGGATGCACGCGGAGGTGTCACTTCTGCTCGATCTGGCGATTCCACCACGGCAAGTACAGGCGGCGTTCGCCCGAGAACGTGGTCGCCGAGCTTGCTTCGAGACCCGAGTTGGTGCTCGATTTCATGGATGACGATTCGTTTGGCGACATCAAGGCCATGGAACGGCTGCGGCAGCTCGTCGTGGACGAGTTGCCAGGGCGGACTTTTCGCTTCTTCGTTCGCTCCGATACGGTGGTCAGGTCGCCGGACCTGTTCGAACGCTGGGCCGGGGCCGGGATGAAGTATGCACTGGTCGGCCTCGAGTCGTTCCGCGACGAGGAGCTACGCGACCTCAACAAGAGCGCCACGGCCGAGCAGAACGTCAAGGCGCTCGAGATCCTCAAGTCCGTCGGTATCGGCGTGCTGGGATACCTGATTGTCCGGCCGGATTTCACCGAGGATGATTTCGAGCGGCTGGGTGACACGGTCGAGGAGTTGGGCATCCTGCAGCCAGTGTTCGGGACGCTGACGCCATTCCCTGGGACCGTGCTCTTCGACCAGATGCAGGACCGGCTCGTGACCACCGACTGGGAGCACTTCGACGGTTTTCGGGCCGTGGTGGAGACCGCTCTGCCGCGTCCCGAGTACTATCGGCGGCTCGCAGATCTGTATCGCAGGACGTACCGAGGAACTGGCCCTGCGTCGGAAGGTGAAGAGTTGCCCTGGTACGAGACCTTGGCCCGAGCGATCGAGTTGATAGAGGAGGAGTAACTGGGTATTCGAGCCCGGTGCGTTCTGTGAGCGGCATGGATGAACGGCGAGACTCGTATCGTTTCGAGGTTGACGAGGAAGAGGTCCTCGTGGACCTGCCGTTTCGTGGTCCGCGCGCGACCTTTCGGGATCTGAGTGGGAGCGGTGGTGGCCTGCTGATCCGGGGGGAGATTCCCGGCACACTCGATGACCTTTCGGTGATCCTCCAGCTCGGGGATTTCGATCCGTTTCGCGCTCGTCTGGTCGAGGTTCGTCGCTTCGGGAGCGAGGAAGGTGTCTCTCGTGTCGGCGTGCGGTTCGATGTATCGGATCCTCGCGCAATGGCCTCTCTGTCCCGTTTCCTCGTGGAGCGTTTTCTGCGAGAGAGCCGACAGGCCGAGAAGATCCTGGCGAACCGCGGTCGATCTCTGGCCAGTGTGCGACGCGATCGGGTTCGCCGTCTTCTGCTATTCCATGGTGTCCGGCGCGGCCAGGCGATGCATGTGTATGGCGGCGCTGATTGCCGGCCGCTGCTGCTCCGTGTGCTGGGCCTCACCGTGAAAGACGCCCGTGAGCTGATCGGCGCGGAAGTCGTGGCCGGAACCGCCGGGATGCTGGAGCGAGGGAGGGAGTACACCTTCGGTCTTCCCGGCTCGAACGCGGTCAATTACTTCTCGGCAGCGGTCTATCGACTTGAGGGCCGTGCGGTGTGGATCACGCTTCCAGAGGACATTCGGCAGACCGGGTATCGCGGATCGCTCAGGGTCCATCCCGAGGAGCGGTTGGCGCTGGTATTCAATCATCCCCGGCTCAGCGGGATGGTTATCGAGAAGCAGGTGCTCGACGTGAGCGGACGCGGTCTCTCCTTTCCGATCGAGCCGGGACGGGACATGCTCTATCCGGGCGAGCCGATCGGTGAGGTTCTGGTCCGGTTGCCGGGGCACGCCGTGCGCGCCCGGGCCGTTGTGAGGGGCATGGACGCTGGTTCGACGGGATTGAGCTGCGGAGTCGAGCTTGTCGACTTCCGGGCGGCAGAGGATCGGGAATGCTGGACTCGTTTCGTGTTCACGGCCGTACACCCACGCCTGCGCCTCGGGCGGATCGAGATGATCGGAGATGCATGGGACGCACTTTGCTCTTCGGGATACCTCGACGAGATCACGCCTGATCTGCAGGCCAAGCTGTCCAGGCAGTTCTTCGTCTCGTGGGAGAGTCACACCGAGAAGACCGAGGTCGCTCGGTTCTTCATGCTGTACAAGGGCGAGAAGCCGATCGGCACGCTGGCGGCCAACCTGCTCTACCCCGGAACCTGGCTGATCCACCATCTGGGCATCGACGAGGCGGAGCGACGGAGCCGCAAGCAACTGTTCGGCCTGGCGCGCGAGATGTACGCCGGGAACGCCTTCCTGCTCGAGCATCTCGCAGAATCCGAGCACTTCGTGATCTACGTCAACGCGGAGAAGGCCTGGACCGAGATGATGTACGGTCGTTTCCTGCGCTCGTACCGGAAGACCCGGGACTACGTGTACGACGGTTACCGGGTCTATAAATGCCGGCCCGAAGGTGCACCGACCCCGCCTCGGACGGACCCCGGGGACCTGCAGGTCGTCGAGGGGGATGCCCGGCTGCTGGGCCTTCTCTCCGATCACCTCGCGCGGAATCTCCCGGAGGTGGAGTACGACGCCTTCTGCTATGACGAGGAGCGGATCGCTCTCGATCGATTCGCTGAGGATTGCAGGGCGAAAGGGTACGAGCGTGAGAGGAGAGTCTACTTCGCGATCGAGGAGGGGCGGCCGCTGGCTGCGCTGGTTGCCGAGAGTGGCAACGAGGGGCTGAACATCTTCAGCCTGTTCAACCGGTGCTGGGTTTTCAACATGATTCCAGAAGCCGGCTGTGATGTTCGCATCAAGGAACAACTCCTGCGTCGGGCGGTTCGCCACTATCACGGGGTGGGCAAGCAGGAATTCGTTTTGCTTGGTGGCCATGACGGCGAGCCCGAGGAATTGCTGGAACAGATCGGATTGTCACCTGTTGCAGACGGGCGGAGATGGATCGCCCGGCGATCGGTGCTCCCGGCGTACTTGAATTACATAGAAGAATTTTTGGGGATGCTACGTGGCTAGAGGTCTTCTCGTCTCGTTCGCCGGATACCCGGTGATGGCCTCGTCGCTCTTTCCGGACAACGGGTTGGCCAGCCTGGCCGGTACGTTGCTCGCGATGGGGCACGAGGTCAAGGTCCTGGACTACAACACGGTGGGCGTTCTACGCCGGCTCGTCCCGCCGGAGCGGACCACCGCGCTGGCCGCCCTGCTTCCATTCCTTGGCGCAAAACCCGGGCCCGATGTTGTGGAGCATCTTCTCGAGATCAACCGCGCATTGGAGGAAGACCTTGCTCGCGTTACCGAAGAACTGGCCGAGGATATCGCCAGGGAAGTGGAGGAACAGGATTCCCATTTTCTTGGGTTCAAGCTCTGGAGCGGCGACGGCTTCCTCGCCAGTATCCGGATAGCCGAACGCCTGCATAGCCTGTTTCCTGGTTTGAAGCTGTACGGTGGCGGGCCCGCCGTCTTGTATTCCGAGCACACTCTATTCGCGCATTCCAATGTCTTCGACGCGCTCGTGGATGGCGAGGGAGAACAGGCAATTCTGGGGCTGGCTGCTTTTGCCGAGGGGAAGGGCAGCTTGGGCCAGGTGCCCAATCTGGTTCTGTCCAATGGTGAGAAGTTCCAGCGCACCGCGAGATCTTTGGTTTCTGACCTGGATGGACTGGCGTTGCCTGCGTATTCCCCGGCCGTCTATCCGAGCCTGTCCGGAGATGAGAAAATCAAACTTTTCGTTCTTGACGAAAGCCGCGGCTGCCCGATGGGCTGCGCTTTCTGTATCCATCAGGACGCGAGCGGGAACCGGTGGCGGATCAAGTCGCCGGAGCGGGTTCTCCAAGAGGTAAGCGTTTTAGGTAAAGACTTCGGTACCTCGTCGATACGCCTGGGCGGGTCGTACACCCCGGCTCGATTCTTCGAGGATTTCGCACGCATTCTCGGGCAAACCGGAGTAGATATCCGGTTCTGTGGTTTTGCCCATCCCGAGGGTCTTCCGATGGAGGAGCTTAATTCGCTTGCCGCCTCTGGATGTCGTTCCCTCTTTCTCGGTGTCGAGTCATTCGATGAGTCCGATCTACGCCGGCTGGGAAAGCGGATGAATCCGGAACGAGCACGGGAAAGTGTCAGGGCCTGTCTCGATGCCGGGATCGTGCCAGTCGTTTCGGTAATCATGCCGGTGCCCGGGCAGACTCCTGAAGGGTTGAAGACCAACAGAGAGGCATTGCTTGAGCTTTGTAGTGGCACGCGAGCCACCGTGGTGACGCAATTCCCGGTACTGATGCCGCGAACTCGTTGGTGGGAAGACAAGCATGCGAACGGTTTCAGGCTGCTTGTCGAGGAAGACGATTACAGGCAGATGACCGCCACCTATCAGGTGCGTCACATCATACCACCGGCATTCTGGGAGCCCCTGCCGTACACCGTCGACGGAATGGGTTTCAAGGAATATGCAGGCGCCAACGCCCGTTTCCAGAGGATGTTGGCCGAAGAGGGAATCGTCATCAACGTTCCGGATGAAGTTGTGTTGATTGCGGACATGCTTGAGATGTCCTTGTTGGATATCCGCACCCGCCTCCAGGGGCTCTGCTTCACCTTGGACGCGGAGGCGATGGCTAGCTTTGTGGCCGATCTAAATTCAAGACTGACGAGCGCATGAGCGAAGCGGTTTCCAGGTTTTTCTTTCCATCCGCCATCGGGCTCTTTGCCGTGCTCGTCTTCGTGTTGGGCGTCACCGTCTGGCGCCGCCGTGCGCGTACCGCCTATCTTCAGTATTGGAGTGTTTTCTGTCTTTCCGCGGGGCTCTGGGCGACTGCGGTGGTCGCGACAAGCTTCGTTGGCTCCTCTGCTGTTGTGCTTGTCTCCGTTCGGATTTCGTTCCTGTTTGCTGTCCTTTCCTTTTTGAGTCTGTTCTGGTTCGTTGCCTCCTTTTCCGGCGAGTTGAGGGCCCGGCGAGTCATCTCTTTCATGGCCCTTGCCTGGGCAGCGGTGCTCGTTGCGCTGTTTCTCGGGACCGATCTGCTTATCGCCGGCGTGACTCCGAGCGAGTTCACCACGTTCACGCCGGTGTCTGGGCCATTGATGCCCTTGTACGGTGCTTTTCTGGTCTTCATCTGGCTGCTCTTTCTGGTTTCGCTGGTACGGGTGTTCCGCCGCAGTACCGGGTTGCGTAGAACCCAGGCCGGGTACATGCTGTTGGCGTTTGGCATCGCGTGTATCTCATCCGTCGGCACTATGCTGCCGACCTGGATTGGTTCTTCTACGATCCTGGCTGCGTTACCGGGTCTGCTAATGCCCCTGTTCCCGTTGCTGATCACCTACGCTATGATCCGTCACCGCCTCTGGGACGTCCGAACGGTGATGCACAAGACCGCTGTGTGGGCGATCCTGCTCATGCTGCTGGCCATGCCGCTCTACGGCGCGTTGTGGCTTCAGTCCACGGCGTTTCCAACAGCGAGTGCAACGGATCAGGCCGCGATACTGCTTTTGCTGTTCATGCTTGCGTACGGGTACGTCCGGTTCCTCAAGCCCAAGATCGATCACCTGTTCCAGCGCCGCGCCCTGGATCAGCAGCGATTGCTCGAGCGCTTCTCCGGAGAGATGAGCACCCTGTCCGGCGCCGAGGAGGTGTCGAGCAAGCTGCTCGATATCCTGGAGGAAGGTCTGTACCCGGAGACGGCCTGCGTGCGCATCGGACGCACAACGGAGGAGTGGCAGACGATCAGCCGGCCGGAGAAGAGGTGCTCGGGCGCGCCGGATCCCTCGGATCCGTTCATCATCCGCGCCGTGGATCTCGGCTCGGCCGTGGACCGCAGCCACCTCGAGGTGGACGAGCATTTTGCCGCCGTGCTCGAGGCGGCCGAGCAGTACTTCGAGGAGACGGGGTCCCAGGTCTGCCTGCCCCTGGTCGCGGCCGGGCGGCTGGTGGGCCTGGTCGAGCTGGGCGGCAAGCGCAACCTCAAGGCTTACGGGCGCGAGGATCTGGAGTTCCTCGAGAGGCTCGGCGGCGCCGCGGCCACGGGCCTGTCCAACGCCCTGCTCTTCGAGCGGGTGGTCGAGCAGCGGCAGGACCTGGAGGAGGCCAAGGGCCACCTGGAGGAGCGCGTGCTCGAGCGCACCAAGGAACTGGCCCAGGCCAACCAGCAGCTGCGGCAGCTCGACGAGTTGAAGAACCGCTTCTTCGCCAACATCAGCCACGAGCTGCGCACGCCGCTGACCACGATCCTCGCCCCGGTGGAGTCGATCCTCGACGGCGAGCTCGGCGAGTTCGACGCGGAGCAGTGCGAGCACTTCGAGGGCATCCGCCACAGCGCGCTCGAGCTGCTCAAGCTGATCGACGACCTGCTCGACCTCTCGCGACTCGAGGAGTCGCGGCTCAAGCTACGGCTGGCGCCGGTCGACCTGCGCGGTCTGATCGAGCGCATCCGCGAGTTCACCGAGCCTCTGGCGCGGCGCAAGCAGATCGCGCTGGAGGTGGTCGCCGGAGAAAGCACCGAGGCCGAGGTGGACGAGCGCAAGCTGGAGCGCGTGATCGTCAACCTGCTGTCCAACGCGCTCAAGTTCACCGACCCCGGCGGACGGGTCGCGATCCGCCTGGACGCCGGGGACGGACGGGCCGTGATCGAGGTCAAGGACTCGGGCATCGGCATCCCCGAGCAGGAGCTGCCCCACATCTTCGATCGCTTCCGCCAGGTCGACGCCTCGATCACCCGCCGCCAGGGCGGCAGCGGCATCGGCCTGGCCCTCGCACAAGAGCTGATCGAGCTGCACGGCGGGCGGCTCGTGGCGACGAGCCATCTCGGCCGGGGCTCGACCTTCCGGGCCGAGATCCCGCGGTCCGCCGACGGCTTGCCCGAGGAGCGGATCGAGCGTCGGCTGAAGCACGAGCCCGTGGAGGAGCTGCGGCGCGAGGAGGATCAGGGGCTGCCCGAGTGGAGCGACGCGATCCTGGCCCGGCCCGAGTACCGCTTCATGGGTTTGAACGCGGCCACCGAGCGGCGCGCGGTCCCGCGAGCCTGGAACGGCGATCCCAAGGCCGCCCGGGTGCTCGTGGCCGACGACAACCCCGAGGTGCTCAAGCTGCTGAACCAGGTGCTCGGTGAGAGCTATGAGCTGTGGTCGGTGCAGGACGGGGCCAAGGCCTGGGAGCTGTTCCGCCAGAACCGGCACGACCTGGTGCTGGCCGACGTGATGATGCCCGAGATGAGCGGGCTCGAGCTGTGCCACCGGATCAAGGCCGAGCCGCAGCTGCAGGACACGCCGGTGGTGCTGCTCACCGCGCGGGCCGACACCGAGCATCGCGTCGAGGGTCACGGCGTGGGCGCGGACGCGTACCTGACCAAGCCCTTCAGCCCCGCCGAGCTGCGGGCGGTGATCGGGGGCCTGCTCGTGGGGCGGGCCCGGCGCACCGAGGTGGCCGCGCGGCGGCGCACCGCCTCGCTGGAGACCCTGCTCGCGGGCATGGCGCACGAGCTGCGCAACGCCGCGCACCAGGTGAAGAACGCACACAGCGCGATGAGCGTTCTGACCCGGCGGGCGCTGGAGAACGGTGAGACAGCGGACGCCGGTGATCCGCGGGTCGAGCTCGAGCCTCGCATCGATCAGATGGAGGCCGTGGCCCAGCGCGCCCTGGCGCGGATCGCCAAGGTCGTGCACAGCCTGGCGCAGTACAGCCGAGGGCGGATGCAGGTGCCCTGGAGCGACCACGATATCGACCGTCTGGTCGCTCGCGAGGTCGAGCTGATTCCCGGCATCGGGGAGCGCGATGTCAGCCTGGATCTGGAGCTGGACTCCGGGGCCAGGGTTCGCGGTCCGGCCGAAGAGCTGCGGCAGATGGTGCTCAACCTGGTGGAAAACGCGGTGCAGGCCGTGGACGCGGGCGGCCGCGTGCGCGTGGCGACCGCGGCCTCGAGCGGCCGAGTCACGCTGTCGGTCGAGGATGACGGCTGCGGCATCCCGGCCGAGCACCGGGAGCGGGTGTTCGACCTGTTCTTCACCACCAAGGATCCGGGCCGCGGCATGGGCCTCGGGCTGGCCCTGTGCCAGCGCACGGTTGCCGATCTGGGCGGCTCGATCGAGATTCGTAGCGAGGAGGGCGAGGGTACCGAGGTGATCGTGGAGCTGCCCATGGCCGGCGCCGGGGCGGTCCGCGAGGGGGCGCCGGGCAGCGCTTGAAGCTGGCCCCGGGGAGTGCTACCCATGGAAATTCCGAGCCGGAGGAGCGAATGAAGCGGACGATCCTGTTGGTGGACGACGAGCGCGACAGCCTGGACCCGATGCGGTTGCTCCTGGAGAACGACTACAGCATGCTGACCGCCGAGAGCGGCGGGGAGGCCCTGCGCCTGCTCGAGAGGGAGACCGTGGAGCTGATCATCGCGGACCAGCGCATGCCGGGCATGACCGGCGTGGAGCTGCTGACCCGCGTTCGCGAGTTCGACCCCGAGATCGTGCGGCTGATCCTCACCGCGTACACCGACTTCGAGGCCATGCTCAATGCGATCAACGACGGTCAGGTCTATCGCTACATCATCAAGCCCTGGGACGTCGACGACATGCGGCTGGTGATCCGCCAGGCCCTGGAGTGGCGAGACCTGCGCCAGACCCAGGGCCAGCTCGCCGCGGATCTCGCCGGAGCCCACCGCGCGCTGGCGCAGCGCACACGCGAGCTGGAGCGGGCCCACGAGACGATCGTGCAGCAGGAGAAGCTGGCCGCGGTCGGCCGGTTCGCCGCCGAGATGGTGCACGAGATGAACAACTACCTGCAGATCATCCTCGGGCTGAACACCAGCATGACCTTTGCCAAGGAGACCGAGCTCCGCGAGCTGCACGAGCTAGAAACCCAGGCCAAGACCCTGGCCGAGATCGCCTCCGACATCCGCGACTTCGCGCGCGGAGCGGCGCTGCCCTTCTCCCCCGTGCCGATCGACCCGCGAGATCCGGCCCGGGAGGTGGTGCGCGCCTGCGTCCATCACCCGGCTTTCCGCGGCATCGAGGTCCACATCGAGAGCGATGTCCAGCAATCCTGGCGTGTGGATCCGAGGCAGCTCAAGCACCTGCTGCTCAACCTGCTCAAGAACGCGGCCAAGGCCAGCCAGGAGGGAGATCGGATCGAGGTCCGGGTGGAGGCCGTCGACGATGAGCTGCGCTACCTGGTGATCGATCACGGCGTGGGCATTCCGGACGAGCGGCGCGAGCAGATCTTCGAGCCCTTCTACACCACCTGGGACCGTAACGGCACCGGCCTGGGCCTGAGCATCTGCAGGCAGGTCGTCGAGGTGCACGGCGGGCGGATCGACTGCGAGGAAACCCCTGGCGGCGGCGCCACCTTCCGCATCAGCCTGCCGCGACGAGACTGACCCGTGGGCCCTGGATCGAACCGCATGGCACTGAACACCTGTCTGAGGCGACAGGGCCCGCAGCCGCGAAGATGAAACTACAAAGCTCGGGTTCTTGCAATAACCCCTGCATTGGTGCAGACTGGTCCAGCTGGGGCGCTGACGGAGGCGAAACAAGATGAAGTTGTCGACCCGTGCCCGATATGCCCTGCGGATGATGTTCGATGTCTGGCGCACCTCCAACGGCGGCAAGCCGGTGCGGCTCGAGGAGGTGGCGAACCGGACCGGCATCTCCAGGCGCTATCTGGACCAGCTCGTGCTCCCGCTGAAGAACGCGAGTCTGCTCCGTGGCGTCAAGGGCCCGGGCGGCGGGTACCTGCTCGGGCGCGCCGCCGAGCAGATCCGGCTCGACGAGATCGTGGAAGCCGAGATCGGCCCGATCGCGGTGGTCGACTGCGTCGCGTCGGATGAGTTCTGCGACCGCACCGAGGACTGTGCCTGCCGGCTGGTCTATTCCCTGGTCAGCCACCGCGTGCGATCAGCCCTGGGCGAGCTGACCCTGGCCGACCTGGCCGACAAGTCCAGGCTCGACGCCATCCGCAAGGAGCTGGCACACTAGGAGCCTAGTCCGGATCCCGGTCCCGGCGCTGCTCAGCCGCGGCCCGTGCCCGGTTCAGGATTCCCTCGGAGCCCCGGACGGACAGGCTGTACCAGCGCCGCCGCAGCTCCTGCTTCTCGGCCTCGCCCAGATCACCGCCGCCGCCGGGCAGTGCGGCGCGCTCGTTGGTGGCGTGGAACAGGGCCAGCGCAGCGGCTACCGAGACGTTGAAGCTCTCCATGAAGCCGCGCATCGGCAGCACGAAGCGGCCGTCGGCCAGGCTGCGAGCTGCCATCGAGACGCCGTCCTTCTCGTTGCCGAAGACCAGGGCTGTTCGGCTCGCAGCGAAGTCGACAGCGGAGATCGACGCGGCATCTCCGGACAGATCGCTGACCTGGATCGAGTAGCCCTCGCGCTTGAGCGTCTCGAAGCATGCCTCGATCGTGGAGTGGAGCCGGGCGTCGATCCACTTGTCCGCGGATTTGGTGATCCGTCGCGACCAGGAGTCAGGGGCGTCCGGGTGGCGGATCGCGTGGACCTCCTGCAAGCCGAAGGCCTCGGCGCTGCGCAGCACGGCGGCCACGTTGTGCGGATCGTGGACCGCCTCGAAGACCACGGTCAGCGAGCGGGTCCGGCGTGCCAGCACCTCCTCGATGCGGGCGCGGCGCCGCTCGGAGAGGTACGGGGCGAGGATGGCTACATCGTCCATGGGGCGGAGATAGCGTGAGTGGGGCGGGGGGTCAACATCAGCCTATCCTGTGATACACTGCTTCACCCAGATGGCAGTCTCGTCCCCCAGCCTCTCGGTTCTCCTCGGCCCTGACGGACCGCTGGCGCGAACGCTGGACGGGTACGAGCATCGCCCCCAGCAGATCGACATGGCCGAGGAGGTCGCCGATGTGCTGGAGCACGGAGGGTTTCGCATCATCGAGGCCGGCACCGGCACGGGCAAGACCCTGGCTTATCTGGCGCCGATCCTGCGCTCGGGCCGCCAGGTCGTGATCTCCACCGGCACCCGCAACCTGCAGGAACAGCTGATTCGCAAGGACCTGCCGCTGGTCGCTCGGCTGCTCGAACGGCAGCCGGACGTGGTGCTGCTCAAGGGCCGGAGCAACTACCTCTGCCGTCGACGCTACGCTCGCTTCCGCGCCCGACCGCAGTTTCCAGAGTTGTCCGAGGCGCGGCTGTTCTCGCGCATCGAGGAGTGGGCGGCGGCCACCCTCACTGGCGACCGCGCCGAGATCAGCGGCTTGCCCGACGGGTACAGCGCCTGGCGCGACCTGGGCTCGGATCGCGAGCGCTGCCTCGGCGGCCGGTGCCCGCGAAGGGAGGACTGTTTCTTATTGCGTGCCCGGCGTCGTGCCGCCGAGGCCGAGGTGGTGGTGGTCAACCATCATCTGCTGCTGGCCGACCTGGCCGTCAAGATCGAGGGCCGCGGCGAGGTGCTGCCCGAGTACAGCGCGGTGGTGATCGACGAGGCGCACCATCTCGAGGATGCGGCAACCGCGCACTTCGGCGAAGAGCTGTCAGCGCGCCGTCTCTCGGATCTGGCCCGCGACGCGACTCGCGCGCTGAAGGACCTGGAAATCGATGCCCCGGGCCTGCGGCGGGCGGCCGAGGCCTTGCCGCGCAAGGCGGCCGAGCTCGTCGAGCTGTTTCGCGTCAAGGCCGAGGGTCGCCTCCGGCTGACGATCGAGGACTGGCAGGGGCCGGCAGAGGACATCAGGCGCGGGCTCGAGCTCTTGCTCGATCACCTGGCCGACGGGCTGTCCAACCGCGCTGCGGCCGGGCTGGACCCCGAGGGCGAGCTGGAGGTCCTGGCGCGGCGCGCCGTACAGCTGAAGCAGACACTGGGCCGCATCGCCGAGGGCGGCGGGGAGACCGGCGTGGCCTGGGTCGAGGCGCGGGCGCGCTCGGTGGTGCTGCGTGCGGCTCCGGTGGAGGTGGGACCGCTGCTCCGCGAGCACCTTTTCGAGCAGACCGAGGCCACGGTGCTGACCTCGGCCACCTTGACTGCGGACGGGAGTCTGGGCTTCCTCCGGGAACGCCTCGGGCTCGCCGAGCTCGAGGTCGTGGAGCGCCTGCTGCCCTCGCCCTTCGACTTCGGCCGCCAGGCCATCGCGTACCTCCCGGCCGAGGGCCCGGAGCCGCGCTCGCCGGAGTTCCAGGACTTCGTGGCCGAACAGGCCGCCCGGCTGTGCGAGATCACGGAAGGCCGGGCCTTCCTGCTGTTCACCAGCCACTGGAACATGAACCGGGTTCATCGGCTGCTGGTCGAAAAAGGGCTGCCCTATCCGCTGTTGCTCCAGGGGACTGCTCCGCGGGGCCAGCTGCTGGAGAGCTTCCGCGCGCTGGAGGGGGCCGTGCTCTGCGCAACCCACAGCTTCTGGGAGGGTGTCGACGTTCGCGGCGAGGACTTGAGCTGCGTGGTGATCGACAAGCTGCCCTTCGCGGTGCCAGACGAGCCGCTGGTCGAGGCCCGCTGCGAGCGGATCAGAGCCCAGGGCCGCAGCGCCTTTGACACGTACTCGGTGCCGGCCGCGATCCTCGCCCTCAAGCAGGGCCTCGGAAGGCTGGTCCGCAGCCGCCAGGACCGGGGGCTGCTGGCTGTGCTCGATCCGCGATTGACCCTCAAGGCCTACGGGCGGCGGTTCCTGGAGAGCCTGCCGCCCTGCCCGCGGACCAGCGATCTCGGTGAGGTCGAGCGCTGGTGGGCCGAGGGTTCGCTGGACGGCGTCTAGGACCTGGACTATCATCTCTCCCCAGTCCCCGAGGCATAGAGAACTGGAATGGGCGAGCAGAGCAAGCGGCGTGAAACCCTGGTTGCCGAGATCGATCGGCTCGAGCACCGCATCCGCGAGCTGAAGAGTTCTCTACGGCATCTCGACGCAGAGGAGCCCACGCTGGTCGATGTTCCGGCGCCGCTGCGGCAGGCCTTTCAGCAAGCCCAGGACTACGTGCGCGAGTACTTCAAAGATCGGGTGGAGGACCCCCAGCGTGCGCGCATCGAGTACTCGGGCGAGCGCTACATCCTGATTCGCGCCGCCTCGCTGTCCACCGAGTTCTTCGATCTGGTGACGTCGCTCTATCGCGACCGCGGGACGCGCGAGGCGCGCTCGGTGGCCCACAGCTTTCTCTTCGACGTGGGCCACGCGCTGGGCAAGGCCGACGCCAAGAAATTTCACGACCGGATGGGCGTGACCGATCCGGTACAGAAGCTGTCCGCCGGTCCGTTGCACTTCGCCTTCTCCGGCTGGGCGCGGGTGATCATCCATCCCGAATCGAATCCCTCGCCGGACGAGGATTTTTTCCTGGCCTACGATCACCCCAATAGCTTCGAGGCCGAGGCCTGGCTCGATCGAGGCTCGCGCTCGGAGTTTCCGGTCTGCACGATGAACGCGGGTTACTCGTCAGGGTGGTGCGAGCAGAGTTTCGACGTGCCGCTGGTGGCCGCCGAGGTGGAGTGTCGGGCCATGGGCGCCGAGCGCTGCCGCTTCGTGATGGCGCCGCCCGCCCGCATCGAGGGCCACCTCGAACGTCTGCGGGCCGAGAGCAGCGGCCTCTCCCGTAGCGACACCGAGTCCCTCGAGGTGCCCGAGCTCTTCCGGCGCAAGCGGCTGGAGGACGATCTGCGGCGCGCCCGCGACGATCTGGAGCGCCGCGTGACCGAGCGTACCGCCGAGCTTCAGTGGCGCATGGACGAGCTGCGTCGAGCCAACGAGCGGATGGAGGAACTGCACCGGGCGCGCGAGGAGTTCGTGGCCACGATCAGCCACGAGCTGCGCACGCCGCTGGTCACGGGCCTGGGCTACATCGAGCTGCTGCTGGCCGGCAAGCTGGGCTCGGTCTCCAGGGATGCGCACCGCGGTGTGGAGGTCGCGGAGCGGAACCTCCGGCGACTGGCCGGGCTGGTCGACGACATCCTCAGCTATCATAGGCTGACCGTGCACGGCGCCGGTCCCGGGCCGGAGCCGGTGGATTTCGATCTGACGGCGCTGTGCCGCGAGAGCGTGGACGACTTCCTGGTGCGCTCGGATCGCGATCGCGCCAAGGTTGCGGTCCGGGCTCCCGAGGATCTGCCCACGGTTGTGGCCGATCCGGAGATGATCCTCCGTGTGCTGGCCAATTTGCTCGACAATGCCGGGCGCTATGCGGGCGATTCGGCCACCATCGAGGTGAGCCTCACGCCGCTTGCGGGAGAGAAGATCCGCGTGGCGGTGAGCGACGACGGGCCGGGCATGCCGCCGGAGGTCTCGGACAGCATCACCGAGCCCTTCGTGCGTGGAGGATCGGGCGGTCCGGGGCTGGGGCTGGGGCTGTCAATAGTACGCAGCCTGCTCGATCTGCATGGCTCGCAGCTGCAGATCAAGAGCGAAGCCGGACAGGGCACCACGGCCTCGTTCGACCTGCCGGTGGGCGGCCCGGCCGAGGCCGAGGGCTGGTCCCGGCCCGTGCCGCGTCCACCGACCCCCTGGCTGGCCGAAGGCCGGCCGGTGCCGCGGATCCTGGTGGTCGACGACGACGAGGACACCGTGGACTTCGTGGAGCTGGCCCTGTCCGGCGAGGGCTTCCGGGTGGCCACGGCCGCGTCTGCCGAGGAGGCGCTGGAGCGGCTCGGCGAGGAGCCGGCCGAGCTGATGCTGGTCGACCTGTCCCTGCCGGGAATGAGCGGCACCGATCTCTGCCGCCGGATCAAGGGCGATCCCGAGACGGCGGAGATGTCGGTGTTCCTTTTCACGGCGCGCGCCGAGGAGTCGCCGCGTCGCGAAGCCCGGGAGGCGGGCTGCGACGGGTACCTGGTCAAGCCGCTCTCCCTCGACGATCTCCTGAACCGCGTGCGGCGGGCCGTGGCGGCCGGAGATAGCGCTGATGGTGATTGACGGAGCCTTGGCATGAAGGTCCTGCTGCAGGTGAGTGATTCCGCGCCCGCGGTCGGCGAGGCCGTCGAGGTGAGGATCGATCCGGGTGCGGCGGCGCGGGTGGAGATCACGGACGGCCGGGGGCTGGTCGTCAGGTCCCGGAACCGGGGTGCCGCCGCCTCGTTCATGGTCACGCCGCACACGCCGCTGGTCCGGATCCGAGCCGTGGCCCCGGGCTGGGAGCCGGCCGAGGCCGAGATCCGGCCGCGCGTCGAGTACGGCGTGATGCCGAACTCGATCTTCGAATCCCTGGTGATGGCCGTGGCCGTGCAGGCCGAGCCCGCGGATCCGCCCCACCGCCTCGGTCCCCGCCTGCGGCGCGACGTGGACCTGTCCGGCGAGTGGGCGTACGCGCCGGACCCGGAGGATCGCGGCGAGGAGCTGGGCTTTGCCTCGGAGGCGCTCGAGAATGCGGACTGGAAGCGGATGCCCGTGCCGAGCAACTTCGGCCGCCAGGACCCCGAGCTGGAGGACGCGTATCATCCGGTGTGGTTCCGCACCCGCTTCATCGTGCCCGAATCGGTCCCGGACCGACGGATGTTCCTCTACTTCGAGGGCGTGGACTACCTGGCCAAGGTGTACCTCAACGGAGAGCCCCTCGACTTCGGCGGCGAGCACGAGGGGTACTGCAATCCCTTCCGCTTCGACATCAGCGAGCGGGTTCGTCCGGGCGACAACCTGATCGCGGTGCGGGTGCAGAACCCCTGGGACTACGGCATGGAGTCGGCCCAGGCCCAGGGCAACGTGGGTGCCTGCGAGAAGATCTGGGCCAAGGGCATCCTCAACTACCACGATACCCGGCCCGGCTCGATCAACCTCACGGACCGGGACGCTCAGTCCCGGGGCACGGGCGGCATCTTCCGGCCGGTCTCGCTGCGCACGACCGGCGAGGTCTCCCTGGACTGGGTGCGGCTCGCCCCGCGGCTCGAGGCCTCGTTCTCTCGCGGGCGCGTGCGCGCGCGCGCGATACTGTTCAATCACGCCCCGGAGCCCAGGGAGGTGGTCCTGGCGGCCCGGGCCGCGGGCCAGGGCTTCGAGGCCGATCATCGCATTGCGGTGCGCGCCACGGTTCCGCCCGGCGCCGGCCAGGTCGAACTGGAGCTCGAGGTGCCACGACCCCGCCTGTGGTGGCCGGCCAGCCACCCCGAGCTGGGGCGGCCCGAGCTGTACGAGCTGACAGTCGAGGTGCACGGCCCCGACGCGATCTTGGACCAGCGCACCGAGCGGTTCGGCTTCCGGGATGTTCGGATGCGCGAGGACGGCGAGGAACCGTGGATCTGGCGCCTCAACGGGACCCGGCTGTTTCTGCGCGGGGCCAACCTGATCCCCACGATCTACATGGGCGAGGTGGATCGGGACTTCTTCGAGCGCGATCTGGAGCTGATGGCGAGAGCCAACCTGGACAGCCTGATCCTGCTCGACCACCACCAGCCCGAGCTGTTCTACCAGATCTGCGATGAGCGCGGCGTGCCCGTGCTGCAGGAGTTCACCCTGGTCTGGGAGTACTCGGCCGCCCATCACGAGCGGCCCTGCGGCGACCCCGCGCTGACCAGCAACGTGGAGGTGCTGCGCCGCATCCTGGCCGAGAGCCTGCTCTACCTGGGCAACCATCCGAGCGTGATCTGGTGGTCGCTGCACGACGAGCCGATGTTCACCTTCGGCTTCAACGTGGAGGACGGCCTGCAGATCCCGGACACCGTGTTCAGGCAGGGCGATCGGATGCCGCTGTTCCTCGACCGGTCGGGCAATCGCGACCTGGATGCGGCTTTGTTCGAGGTGGCCCGGCGGGTCGAGACCGAGCGCCCCCTGCACAAGACCGGCAACGAGGGTACCGAGTCCACGATGTACTATGGCTGGTACACCGGGCTCTACACCGACCTGTGGGGCGTGGACTTCCCCTTCCCCATCGAGTACGGGACCGAGGCCGTACCCTTCAAGGCCGAGGCCTTCATCCGCGAGCACGGCGAGGATCTCTGGCCGGTGACGAGCGAGGCGGCGGGCCGGGCCTGGATGTACCGCTGCCTGCAGCTGCCCAATCTCTCGAGCCATATCGGCAGAACCACGGACTACCGGAGCCTGGCCGACTGGGCCTTCAGCTCGCAGCTGTACCAGGCGTTGGTGCTCAAGTACAACATCGAGTACCTGCGCTCGCGGCGCTACGCGAGCACTGGCTCGTCGTACTACTTCCTCTTCTCCTCCTGGTGGCCCTCGGTGACCTGGGGCTCGATGGACGACGATCGCCGGCCGATGGTCGGCTATCGCTGGGCCGCAGCGGCCAACCAGCCGGTCCTGCCCTTCGTGCCGCACCAGGAGGCCCTGTTCGCCGGCGGCGCCCAGATCGAGCTGCCGGTGCTGGTGGTCAACGACCTGCATCGGCAGCTCTCCGGGCTGCGCCTGGGCTACCGCCTCGTCGAGCGAGCGGACGGCTTTCTGATCCGCGCCGATCCGGACGGGTTCGAGGAGGGCTTCCAGGATCCCTTCTGGTATCCCAAGGAGCTGCGCGAGGGCCTGGCCGTGGCCGGCGGCCCCTTCGATGAGATCGCGGAGCTGCTGTCCGGTGAGACCGAGCTGGACGTGGCGCCGGACTCGCTGCAGCAGGCGACCCGCGTCGCGGTCACGCTGCCCGCGGCCGACCTGCTCCGGGCGCGGCACCTGCGCTTGGAGCTCGCGTTGCTCGACCACGAGGGACGGCCCGTGGCCTCGAACTGGCACGACCTGGCCGTGGTGAGAGATCCGGCGAGCTTCCGCCCGGCCGCCGGGATCTCGCCGCTGCCGCGGTTCACGCTCGAGCTGCGGGGCCTGCCCGGCATCGAGGTCACGGTTCGCCGCTGCTTTGCCCTCGAGGAACCGGCGCATTCGTCCCGCCTCGACGCCGGGGGGATGGCGCGGCTGGAGGGCCTCGTCCCCGGCGTGTACCGTGTCGAGGCCGAGGGTTTCGCCGAGGAGGTGATCCTCGACGAGCCTCGCGTGGTGGAACTGCCCGCGGGTTGAAGGCAGGGCCGTGCCTTGCCCCCCTGCTCGGCCGTGTGGTAAGCACGATCCATCCGCCATGCGCTGGCTGGGAGCGGGGATTGTCCGAGCTCGAGGAACGCATCCAGATCTTCGAGGAGAACGTGCTCCCGCGGTGGGCGCGGCACTTCGGCGAGCCCCTGCTCCAGGGTCTGAGCTTTCCCGAAGGCGCCAGCGCACTCGACGTGGCCTGCGGCATGGGCCACCCCTCGCTGGAACTGCTGGAGAAGTATGGTGAGAGCATCGAGCGCGTGATGGCGATCGACCGCAGCCGAGAGGTGGTCGAGGCGGCCGCGATTCGGGCCGGCGAGCTCTCGGGAAAGAAGCTGTTCTGCAAGCGCGATAACCTCGAGCGGCTTGGCTTCCCGGATCGCAGCTTCGACCTGGTCATCGGAGCCTTCGGGCTGATGGACTTCGAGGACAATCGCCGAATGCTGCGGGAGCTGGTCCGGGTGGCGCGCCCGGGAGCGAGGCTGGCGCTCAGCTTTGCCTCGCGCAACTCGCTGCGTGAGCTGTTCGATCTGTTCGTCGCCGAGCTGCGGCGCCGCAACGCGGACCAAGCTGCCCGGGCGCTGGAGAAGGTTGGCGAGGGCCTGCTCTCGACCAAGGAGACCGAGTACATGCTCGAGAAGGCCGGGCTCGCTGACGTGAGCTCGCGTGTCGAGAGATTCAATCTGGAGTATCAGAGCGGAGACGAGTTCAAGACCTGTCCGGTTTTCGAGGAGTACCTGCGTCCGGCGATGGTCCGCGCGGTCGAGGACCGCAAGCTGTTCGGGGAGGTGACCGAGTCGGTGGAGGAGCGAATCGCTCGCTTGAGCCGTCAGTCCGCCTTCTCCGTGGGAGTGGTCGCCGCCTTTGTGACAGGGGAGCGCGTGGCATGAGGTTCATGCAGGGTTTCGTGTTTTTTCTGGTCGTCGCAACGGGAGCCGGATGCTCGACAGACGAGGACGCCCGGGCCAAGGTGTTCTCCCAGAAGGGGGGCGAAGCCCCGGGGGATGCGACCGAGGGCCAGGGACCCATCGACCTCGAGCGGGCGGCCAGGGATCCGGGCGAGCTGGACAAGATCGTCAACATGAAGCATGCCGAGCTGTCGAAGCGACTCGGCACGCACCGTTTTAGCACCAAAGCCAAGATCCGCGTGGCCCTTGGCGGAGAGGTCAACAACCTCGAGGAGACCGGGCGTCTCGTCGTCAGTCCCAAGGGCTCGTTCAGCGTCGAGACGAGCAACCAGAAGGGGCGCAGCCGCGAGCTGGTGTTCGTCAACGGGCTGCTCGCGCATCGTGTTGCGGGCGGGACCTGGACCCTGGAGCGGGGCGATGGCTTCGAGCAGAAGTTCCGCGAGGATACCTATCGCATGTGGGCCGTCGCGTACAAGATGTTCCGGGGACACCTCAGGCTCGGCTCGCCCCAGCCTGCCGAATACGAGGGACGTTCCGCGGTTCGCTACTCGATTGCGCTCGCCGAGCCCAAGGGCAACGAGCCGCCCGCCGAGGAACCGCCGCCCCCGCCGCTCACGGCCACGGACGCCGAGCGCGAGCAGTCGCGTCTGAAGCAGCTCGTGCGCAGCCGGCGGGGTAACGTGAAGCGCTACCTGGCCGCGAACGGGCACCTGATCGTGGACGAGGAGACCCAGGCGCCGCTGAAATTCGTGTTCGACGGCCAGTACGAGGTCCAGCCGAAATCCACCAAGCCCGAGAAGGCGTCTGATCCGTCCGCCGGCGCCCGGTCCGAGAATCCCGCGCTGGCGACGCGCGTCAGCACGTACCACATCGAGACCGCGGTGGAGGAGATCGGCAAGCCTCACGTGGTCTCGCTGCCCGAGGAGTCCAAGCCGCCGCCGCGGAGGCGCAAGATCGACAGCGCCCCCCTGGAGGGCCTGGTCGACCGGCCGGAGAAGCCCTCGACCGAGGCCAAGACAGGTGGGGCTGCCGGGCAGTGAGTCGCAAGCCGAGGCCGGAGCGCGACGCCGCGCTCGAGCCGACCGAGCTGGGCCAGATCGCTCTGGCCGAGGCGCTCGCCAAGGGAGCACAGGATCCGGTGATGCTCCAGGTCGCCGAGCAGGCCGGGTACGCCGACCTGTTTCTGGTTGTCAGCGGTCGCTCCGAGCGGCAGGTCAAGGCCATCGCCGAGGCTGTCCGCCAGGGACTCGCCGAGAAGGGCCGCCTTCCGCTGGGCAGTGAGGGATTCAAGCACGGCCAGTGGGCGCTGATCGACTTCGGCGAGCTGGTGGTTCACGTGTTCCATGAGTCGGCGCGCCAGGAGTACGACCTCGAGGGGCTATGGATCGACGCGCCCCGGGTGGAGCTCTGAGCCCGTGCGCGTCCGGATCCTCGCCGTGGGCAAGGCGCGACCAGACTGGGTGCGCGAGGCGTCCGCTTCGTACCTCTCGCGGCTCAAGCACTACGGACGGTTCGAGCTGGTCGAGGTGCGGGCGTCCAAGATCCGCAACGGCCACGCGCGGGACGCGGCGGGCAAGGAGGGCGAGCGCCTGCTCGCCGCCCTGGAGCCACGCGAACGCCTGATCGCGCTCGACGAGCGCGGCCGGGCGGTGAGCAGCGAGGAGCTGGCCCGACGGCTCGAGGAGTGGCAGCTCGAGGGGCGACCGGTGGCCTTGGCGATTGGCGGCGCGCAGGGTCTCGATCGGAGCGTGCTCGATCGGTCCGAGGCTCGGCTGTCGCTCTCCCGCCTGACCCTGCCCCACCAGCTTGCGCGCGTTGTGCTGGCCGAGCAGCTGTACCGGGCCTGCTCCATGCTGCGCGGCGAGCCGTACCACAATCCATGAGCCGCGATACCTGGCTGCGCGGGATCCTCTCCGCCTTTCTCGACGTGATCTACCCGCCGCGCTGCGCTGCATGCGATGGCCCGCGGGCCGCCGGGCCGGCCCCGCTGTGCGCGGTCTGTGCCTCCACGCTGTGCCGGCACGAGGAGGCCCGGCCCGAGGCCGATGCCTCGCCGCTGGCCGGCCGCCACTCCGCCTTCCTGCACGGCGGGGCGATTGCCGAGGCCATCGCCCGGTTCAAGTACGACGGCCGAATCGATCTGGCGCCGGCCGTGGGGTGGCTGCTGGTGAATCCACCGCCGCAACCTCCGGGCCCCGGGCCGGATGCGATCGTGCCCGTTCCACTCCACCCACGGAGGCTTCGCAGGCGTGGATTCAACCAGGCGTTGCCCCTGGCGCGGGCGCTGGCCGGCGTCGTTGAAGCACCGGTGCGTTCAGACCTGCTCGTTCGTCATCGCGACACTCCACCGCAGGTCGGCCTGACCCGCGACGAGCGAAAGAGCAACGTGCGTGAAGCCTTCGCGGGCAGGTCGCCGGTGCCGGAGCGCATCTGGCTCGTCGATGATGTGATCACCACCGGTGCGACGATAGAATCGTGTGCCGCGGCGCTGAGCGCGGCCGGCGCGAAGCAGGTCACGGCGATCACGCTAGCGCTCGCAACTTGAAATGCATCGGCGCCGTTGGATTTTTTCTCTAGAAAGCGACGAAAAAAAGCACTTGAAAAAAACACAGGATTGAAACATCCCCAATCCAAAACCTCCCGAATTGTCGCGCGCAAGCCCTGCGGGAAACTACTGAACGGAGATACGGTATTGCAGAAAGAGTCAGAGTGCGCTCGAACCAAGCGTTCGATTGTCTGGATCGCGCCGTATGGCGGCTAAGTCGTGGTAAATAGCATGGGATTGAAGGCCTACTAGTTACCTGCTTGTTAGGTTCAAATTAGGGTCAAAAGAAGTATAGTTAGGTCTAATTGAGGAGCTTTGATGTTGACATGAGATCTTGATCTGCATAACCTATGCTCAAATTAACGGTCCAGGAGGAGGTTTCTCACATGGCAGTCGCGAAGAAGAGAAAGCCGGCCAAGAAGAAGAAGGCGAAGAAGAAGGCCAAGAAGAAGCCGGCCAAGAAGAAGGCCAAGAAGAAGGCCAAGAAGAAGCCGGCCAAGAAGAAGAAGGCGAAGAAGAAGGCCAAGAAGAAGGCCAAGAAGAAGCCGGCCAAGAAGAAGGCCAAGAAGAAGGCGAAGAAGAAGGCCAAGAAGAAGGCCAAGAAGAAGACCACCAAGAAGAAGGCCAAGAAGAAGGCCAAGAAGAAGGCGAAGAAGAAGGCCAAGAAGAAGACCACCAAGAAGAAGGCCAAGAAGAAGTAGCTCGCTTCGCTGTCGCGCTCATGACCGGACCGTGAAGCCCGGCCCGCGTGCGGGCCGGGCACAACGGCCTTGGCCCCGCCCCTGAAGCAAGTCGCATAGCCCACTGATCATTAATGCATTTCTGTTTGGGATGCCCAGGAGTGCGTCCGGGATCGTGCGCGAGGTCGCGCGCGCGCGAGCGCTCCCGCGCGGGGGAACGCGCTCCCGCGCGCCCGCGAACAGCATGTGATGCTCGTGTGCGACTGGGTTCGGGCTAGGTGCTGCCCGCAGGCCCCTTGTCCGTGCTCTTCTTGGCCGGCTTTTTTGCCGGCTTCTTCTTGGCCGGCCTTTTTGCCGGCTTTTTGGCCGGCTTTCTGGCCGGTTTCCTTGCCGGCTTCTTGGCCGGCTTCTTGGCCGGCTTCTTGGCTGGCTTTTTTGCCGGCTTCTTGGCTGGTTTCTTTGCCGGTTTCTTTGCTGGCTTCTTCTTGGGTGCTGCTGCCTTGGCCGAATCGGCTGCGGGCGCGGCCTTTCCGGTCACCTCGTCCTTGAGCTGCTGCTCGGCTGCCTTCTCCTTCTTGGCCTTCTCGAGCAGACGTCGTTCGACCTCCTTGTACTCGGCGACTGTCATCGTGCGCTGCTGTCGCTGGCGCACGGCCTCCTCCTGCTGCGGCTTGAGCACGATCCGCTGGTAGTGCTGCTTGCAGAAGCCGTCCTTGAAGGCGTTGCGCCAGCAGCCAGGTTGCTTGCACTTGGTCGGTGGAATCAGGGCCTGTGTCGGCTTCGTCTCCCCGGGGCTGGCCGCGTCGGGTTTGGGCCCGGTCTTGACCTTCTCCTTTTCGGCGGCGTGGTCACCGGCCCCGCGAGGCGGCTCGGGCGCCGGCGCAGGACGTACCTTATCGGCCTTTTCCGAGCGGTGCTCCTTGCGCGACCGGCCGCGGTGTCCTCTTCGCGACCGGCGGCCGTGATCGCGCCGCTCCTGCTCCCGCTCGGGCTCGGCCGGCGCCTCGGCGGCGGGCTTGGGCAGGCCCAGCGCGCGCAGCGCGGCGTCGAGGTCGCGTCTCAGTCCGGCGATCTCGCGCGCCACCCGCCGCTCGTGCTCTACGAGCCGCGGCTCTAGCGCCTCGAGCGCTGCGTCACCCAGCACCGAGACCAAGCCCTCGATCCAGTTGCGGCTTCGATCCCTCATCGATTCCCTCCATCTCTCGTCAGTCGTCCCCGGCTGCGGGCAGCCGGTCCGGAAACAGCATTACCTCGTCCAGGGCACCGGCGTCGAGCAGAACCTGTACCAGTCGATCGACCCCGAGCGCAACGCCGGCGGCGTCCGGCATGTCAGCCAGCTCGGCGAGGAATGGCTCGTCGAGCGGGTAGTCCGGCCCGCCGTCCTGCCGGCGCTCCTCGCGCCAGACCTCGAAGCGTCGTCGCTGCTCGGCGGGATCGGTGAGCTCGCCGAAGGCATTGGCCAGCTCCACGCCGGCGATGTACATTTCGAAGCGGTCGGCCTCGGTCGGATCCGCGGGTGCGAGCCGGGCGTAGCTGGCCTGCGAGGCCGGAAAACCCTCGAGGAACACGATTCGATCCCTGGGCAGCGCCGGTTCCACCACCTCGAGTACAAGCTTGGTGAACACGGCATCCCAGCTCCAGGGGCCCTGGCCGAAGCGTAGCCCCCCGGCCTCGGCCGCGGCGAGGAGGTCACCGGCGTCGGGATGGGCGCGCCAGTCGAGCGCCAGGTCCGCCTCGGTGATCTCGGAGATCGTGATCGACACCGGCCGGCGGCGGAGGTCGAGCGTCTGGCCGGCCCTGCGGAACTCGAGGTCGGGCGCGACCACCGCGCCCGCGGCTCGTACCAGATCGGCGCAGTCGTCCTTGGTCTGGTCGGTCGTGGCTTGCGCGCGATAGAACTCGAGCATGGTGAACTCTGGCTGGTGCTGGTTGCTCGGCGGCTCGTCGCGGAAGACCTTGCCCAGCTCGTAGATCCGGGAGAGGCCGCGCGCGAGCAGGCGCTTCGCCGCGTGCTCCGGCGATGTGCGGAGGTACCCGCGGGGCCGGCCCTCCGCATCCTGGACCGTGAAGCACCGCAGGTGGGGATCCTGGCCCGGCGCCGGAACGAGGCCGGGTGTCTCCACCTCGAGGAAGCCGCGGTCGTCGAGGGCGCGGCGCAGGGCCGCGATGATCCGCGCGCGGAGCGCGACGACGCGGAGGTCGGGTCGGCTCATCGGCGAAGGCCTTGCCGGGGGCAGAGATCCTCCAGCAGGCAGCTGTCGCAGAGAGGGCGTTGCGAAGAGCAGACCTCGCGGCCGTGAGCGATCAGCAGGAAGTGCATCGCGTTCCAGCGCTCCGGGGGAAGCAGCCGGGTCAGCGCCAGCTCCGTCAGGCGCGGCTCGTTCCGCGGCGCGAACCCCAGGCGGCGCGCGAGCCTGCGGAGCGCGAGGTGCGCTCGGCGTCTCGCCTTCTCCGAGTGTCCGTTCGCCCCTTCACGCCCGGTCATTGCTTGCCTCCGAGGCTGCGGACCTTAGCGACGAGTTGCGGATCCTGTCAACCGGCGGGACGAGACCCGCCATTGCGGGACGCCGAAACTGTGGTATACAGTAAAATGCGGTAAAGTCCGATGAACCTAGAGTGGGGGCGGCCGTTGATTGCTTGCCCGAACTGCCACCAGGAAGTCGAGGAGGATCTCGCCTTCTGTCCCCACTGCGGCAGCGAGATCGAGACCGACTCCGAACCGGATACCCACGTCGGCACCGTGATCAAGAAGAACTTCGCCATCCGCGAGCTGCTGGGCGAAGGCGGCATGGGCAAGGTCTATCTCGGCGAGCAGCTCTCGCTGAAGAAGCCGGTCGCGATCAAGATCCTCAAACGCGAGTTGTCCCAGGGCGAGACCTTTGCCCGGCGGTTCGAGCGGGAAGCGCTGGCGGCCAGCCGGCTGCATCACCCGAACAGCATCCAGATCATCGAGTTCGGGCGCGCCGAGGGCGGCGATCTGTTCCTGGTGATGGAGTATCTGCGCGGCGTGGACCTGGCGGTCCTGCTGGTCAAGGACTTCCCCTTCACGCCCCAGAGGATCCTCGACATCCTCGGCCAGGTCGCGGGCGCGCTGGTCGAAGCCCACGCCCAGGGCGTGATCCACCGGGATCTGAAGCCCGAGAACATCATGGTCGAGAAGACCCGGGGCGGACGCGACTTCGTCAAGGTCCTCGACTTCGGGCTGGCCCAGATCATCGCACCCGGAACCAAGACCCAGGAGCGGCTGACCGACACCGGGCTGATCTGCGGCACTCCGGAGTACATGAGCCCGGAGCAGGCCCGGGGGGAGGATCTCGATCCGCGCTCGGACATCTACTCCCTGGGCGTGATCCTGTACCAGATGCTGACCGGACGGCTGCCCTTCGAGGCGCCGAATCCGATCGACATCGTCACCCGGCATCTGCAGGATCGCCCGGAGCCGCCGCGCCGGGTGCGGCCGGACCTGGAGATCTCGCGAGAGATGGAGGCGATCTGCCTCCGCGCGTTGCAGAAGCGGCGGGGTGACCGGTTCCCCACCGCGGCCGCGCTCCACGAGTCGCTCGAGGAACTCGTGGTCAAGCTGCGGATGCCGGCGCCGGCAGCCGCGCCGGTGCCGCCGACCGCGATCGCCGAAGCACCGGCTGCCGAGGGCGTCCCGCCACCGCTGCCGCCGGCCGCGAGGTCGGGCGAGGTGCGCGTGGAGGGTGCGGGCGGCGCGGCCTCCGAGGACGAGATGCTGAAGATGCGAGGCGAGCTGTTCGAGCTGTCGTCGCCCAGGGGAGGTTCGGGAGCGGACTCGCTGGAGCTGCCGCCGCCGCCCGAGGCTGCTGGCGCCGGAGCTCCGGCTCCCAGGGCGTCGGCGCCTGCTCCGGCCCCTGCGGCCCCGATGAGCCGGACTCCCGACTCCTCGAACGCCGAGCCCCCGGGCGCAGCGAACTTCGACCTCGGCGGCAGTGTCGCGCCGCTGGACCTGGACCTGATGCCCACGGCACCGCCATCGGCGCCTTCTCCGGTCGGCGATCCAGTGCCTTCGCCGCCGGCCTCCCTGGGCCCGGATCTGATGTCTTCTGCCGCCGAACCCTCTGGGCCCGGGTTCGCCGCTCCGGCGGCTCGTCGTCCGTCACCGGCGGCGGCCCCGCTGGAGCTGGCCCGGGACCATCGGCGGGGACCGCGGAGCGAGGAGGAGCAACCCCGGGGCACGGGGCGGCGTCCGGCCGTCCGTCCGGGCGGGGGCACGAACTGGCGGGCATTGCTGATCACCGTGGTCATCCTCGGCGCGCTCGGCGGCCTGGGTTACCTGTACTTTCCCAAGATAGCCAAGATGGCAGGCCTCGATCTGGGGACACGGGATCATCCCAAGTACAGCGATCTCTCTGGCTCGGATGCTCTTCCGCCGCTGCCCTTTGACACGCCCCCGGGCACAGCGCCGGGCGTGGCGCCGGGTGTGGCACCGGGCGCAGCGCCAGGTGTGGCGTCGGCACCGGGCGCAGCGCCGGGTGTGGCGCCGGCTCCGGGCACAGCACCGGGTGTAGCGCCGGGTACGGCGCCGCCCCCGGGCGTGGCGCCGGGTGTGGCGCCGGCACCGGGTATAGCACCGGGTGTGGCGCCGGCTCCGGGCATCGCTCCGACGCCGGGCGCGGCTACCGCGCCGGCGCCGACCGCGGTCGCGGGCCGCCGCAGCTTTGGCAAGCCGCTGCAGGATAAGCACGCGCGTCGGCTGTACGAGCGGGCGCGCAAGTCCCTGGCCGCCGGGAAGTTCGACGACGCGATCGCCGATTTGCGGAAGATCATCTGGGTCGAGGCGTACTACTCGCCGGCCCGGCTCGACATGGGCCGCGCCCTGCTGGGTCGGGGAATGAAGCAGAGCGCGGCCCGCGAGTTCAGGAATTATCTGCGAATCGAGCCCCAGGCGCCCAACGCCGCCGAGGTAACCAAGCTGATTCGCGAGGTGACCGGCCAGAACTTCACCCCCGGCGGGGGCTAGCCAGCGAGCAGAATCCGGCGATACCTCGACCGCGTCGCTCTGCGTTGATTTCCGGATTTGGGTATCGTAGGCTTCGTTTCGGCGTCGGGAGTTCCAGGGGTGATGGATGGACACGGTCGATACCTCTCGCCTTAAGGCCATCGTCGGTGAGCATAATGTGGTCGAAGACGAGGCCGATCGGTACATCTACGGATCGGATTCCTCGGTGCACGCGGCCATGCCCGCCGCCGTGGTGCGGGCCGAGACCGCCGAGCAGGTCCAGCAGTTGCTGCGCCACGCCAACGAGCAGGGCATCCCGGTGGTGCCGCGGGGTTCGGGCTCGGGCATGTGCGGCCAGGTCGTGCCGATCAAGGGCGGCATCGTGCTCGATCTGAAGGCGATGAACCGCATCCTCGAGATCAACGTCAAGGACGGGTATTGCCGGGTCGAGCCGGGCGTGATCGACGACGATCTGAACCGGGCGCTCAAGCCCCATGGCTTCTTCTATCCGCCCACCCCGGCCAGCAGCCGTATCGCCACCATCGGCGGCGAGCTGGGCAACAACGCCAGCGGCACCCGCTCGGTGAAGTACGGCGCGGCGCGGGACTCGTTGCTCGGGATGAAGGTCGTGCTGGCCAACGGCGAGTTGATCGAGCTGGGCACGCACACCAAGGTCGCGGCATCGGGCTACCAGCTCGAGCGACTGTTCGTCGGCTCCGAGGGCACGCTCGGCGTGATCGTCGAGGCCACGCTGAGCTTCGTGCCGATCCCGGTGCATCGCTGTCTCGGCATCGCCTGCTTCGACACCCTCGATGCCGCGGGCCAGGCGATCTCCGACACGATAGCCTCGGGCTGCCAGCCGTCGATGCTCGAGCTGGTGGACAAGGTGGCGATCACCGCGGTCAACCGCTCGATGGATCTCGGCTTGCCCGACGTGGAGGCGATCCTCTTGTTCGAGGCCGACGGCATGGTCAAGGAGGCGGTGGAGTTCGAGATCGAGAAGATGCAGGCCGTGTTCGAGAAGCACGGCGGCCACGGCATGGAGGCCAGCTACGAGGCCGACGACCGCACGCGGATCTTTGCCGCGCGCAAGAAGCTGTTTCCGGCGCTGTCCAGGTACAAGGACGGCTACTCCTCGACCGCGCTGGCCGACGACATGGCCGTGCCCTTCTCGAAGATGGCCGAGACCGCGAGCAAGATCCACGAGGTGGCCGAGAGGAACGGCATCGTGATGACCGCGTACGGCCACTGCGGGTCGGGCTGCATGCACACCAAGATTCTGATGGACACCACCGAGCCGCAGCACTGGGAAGCCGCCCGCAAGGCCGTGGCCGAGATCTATGAGTACGTGCGCTCTGTCGGCGGCACCACCTCGGCCGAGCACGGTATCGGCATCTCCAAGGCGCCGGCCTGGAAGCAGGAGAAGACCGGCACGCTCGAGGTGATGCGGGCGGTCAAGCGGGCCTTCGATCCGAACAACATCCTCAATCCGGGCAAGCTGATGGACGCGCCCGACGACTGGTTCAGCGCAACGGGTCTACGCTATTCCCCGGCGGCACAGGGCGACGATGGCAACGCTGAGTAGGCTCGAGCGCTGGTCGGACAAGCTCGACGTCTGCATCCGCTGTGGGTACTGCTACGAGCACTGCCCGGTGTTCAAGAGCACCCGCTGGGAGACCGACGCGCCGCGGGCCAAGCTGGCCCTGCTCTACGGCATGCTGCACGGCGAGCTCGAGCCCTCGGACTACATCGCCGAGAAGCTGTTCGAGTGCCTGCACTGCGGCCGCTGCGCTGCCGCCTGCTCCTCGGGGGTGCCGATCCTCGAGATCTTCGACGATGCGCGGGCCGATCTGCTCGATCTGGGCTTCGAGCCGGTGGGCACGATCTCGCAGACCGATCATCAGCGCTGCGCCAAATGCCTCAACTGCGTGCGGATCTGCCCGCACGAGGCGCGCAGCTTCCGCGACGGCAAGATCGTCACCGATCCGCTGAAGTGCCAGAGCTGCGGCAGCTGCCTCGATGTCTGCTCGTGCTGCGGGATCACCATCCGCCGCGGTTTCGGCACCAACCCGGACGAGCAGCGCGAGGCGATTGCTGGCTTCCTGTCGAAGCCGGGCGAGGACCGGCTGCGCGCCGTGGTGTTCGGCTGCTCCTGGTCGTGCTACCCCGGGCTGCAGGTCTCCAGCCTCGAGGGAGACGCCGGACCGGCCGAGTGTCTGACCCAGATCACGGCCTGCAGCGGGCGGCTCAAGACGCACCTGGTGCTCGAGGCGCTCGAGCTCGGCGCTTGGGGCGTGCTGGTGGCGCGCTGCCCCGATGACGATTGCGAGCACGAGGGTAGCCCACGGGCCCGGGCGCGGGTCGAGCGGATCCAGAGCTTCCTCGAGCACCTCGGCGTGGATCCGCGGCGGGTGCAGGACGTGGTGATCGGCAAGGCCGATAGCGCGGCCTTCAGCACGGCCGTCGAGGCCTTCCTCGGCGAGCTGCGTGAGATCGGCCCGATTCGTGGGAGCAGCGCCGCATGAAGCTGTCGCTGCCGTACGGCCGGGACGGCACGGTCGCGATCGAGATCGACGACGCCCGGGTGGCTGGCACGGTGACGCCCAACGACGTGGCGATCGGCGACGAGACCGGGACGATCCGCGCGGCCGTGGACAATCCCATCGGCGGGCCGCGTATCGCCGAGTTCCTGGCCGACGCGCGCGACGCGCTGCTGCTGGTCAACGACGCGACCCGGCCCACGCCCACGGCGCGGGTGCTCGAGATCCTCGCGCCGGACCTCGAGGGCCTGGACATCCGCTTCCTCGTGGCCACCGGGATCCACCGCGCGCCGAGCGAGGACGAGTACCGCCAGATCTTCGGCTCGCACCTCGACCGCTTCCGGGAGCGCATCTTTGCCCACGACGCGCGCAACGACGCGATGGTCCATCTCGGCACGTCGAGCAACGGCACCGAGATGCGGGTCAACGAGCTCGGCGCTTCCGCGCACAAGATCGTGATCATCAGCTCGGTGGAGCCGCACTACTTCGCGGGCTACACCGGCGGGCGCAAGAGCTTCCTGCCCGGCATCGCGGCGTACTCGACGATCGAGCAGAACCACAAGCTGGCGCTGCGGCCCGAGGCGCGGGCCCTGGCGCTGCAAGGCAATCCGGTGCACGAGGACATGATCGATGCACTGAAGACGGTGGAGAAGCCGGTCTTCTGCATCAGCACCGTGCTCGACGCGCAGCACCGGATCTATGCGGCCACGGCCGGCGACACCAACGAGAGCTTCCTCGCGGCCACGGCGCGTGCCGACGAGGTGTTCTGCGCGCCCGTGGCCGAGAAGGCCGAGATCGTGGTCTCGGTGGTCAAGTTCCCGGCCGATATCGACCTGTACCAGGCGCAGAAGGGCATCGAGAACGCCAAGCTGGCGCTCAAGCGGGGCGGGATCCTGATCCTCGTGGCTCAGTGCCGCTGCGGCGCGGGCGAGGAGGCCTTCATCGACTTGCTCTCGTCCGCGGACTCGCCGGCCGAGGCGCTGGAGCGGATCGAGCGGGGCTACCAGCTCGGCTTCCACAAGGCGGCCAAGATGGCCGAGATCGGGCTGTGGGCCGAGACCTGGGCCGTGACCGATCTCGATGCCGCTCTGCTGCGCCAGATCTTCATCCGGCCCTTTGACTCGGTACAGGCGGCGCTCGATGCGGCGCTGGAGCAGCAGGGCCCGGAGGCCAGGGTGCTGTTCCTGATGGACGGCAGCCTGACCGTGCCGATGGTGGGCTAGCGCTTCCCGCTTCTCAGGATCTCGAGCACTTTCTGCATGTCAGCGTGCGGCGCGGTCTCGAAGCGCATCGGCTCGCCGGTCGCGGGGTGCTCGAAGCCGAGCACCGCGGCGTGCAGGGCCTGGCGTTCCAGCGCCTCGACCGCGGCCTTGAGCGGCTCGGGCAGGCCGGCCGCGCGCGTGCGGCCGTACAGCTGATCGGCCAGGATCGGCATGTTGTTCTCCGAGAAGTGCATCCGCACCTGGTGCGTGCGGCCGGTCTCGAGCTCGGCCTGGACCAGGGCCATGCCCGGGCCCGCGAAGCGCTCGAGCACCCGGTAGCGGGTGACAGCATGCTTGCCCTGCTTGACCCGGGAGGTGAACTTGAAGCGGTTCTTCGGGTTGCGGCCGTGCAGCGTGCGGAAGGCGCCCTGGTCGCGCGCGGGCCGGCCGCGCACGATAGCCAGGTACGCCCGCTCGATGGTGTGCAGCTTGAACTGCTGCGACAGCGCTCGATGGGCCTGGTCGTTCTTGGAGCAGACCATCAGCCCGCTGGTGTCCTTGTCCAGCCGGTGCACGATGCCGGGCCGCAGCACCCCGCCCACGCCGGCGAGGTCGCCGCAATGATGCAGCAGCGCGTTTACCAGCGTCCCTGACGGGTGGCCCGGCGAGGGGTGGACCACCAGCCCGGCCTGCTTGTCGAGCACGATCAGGTCCCGGTCCTCGTGCACCACGGCGAGCGGCAGCGCCTCGGGCAGCAGCCCGGCCGGCTCAGGGTCGGGCGGATCGAACACGACCTCGTCACCGACCTTGATCTTCCAGCCGGCCTTGCGCGGCTTGCCGTTGACGCGGATCCGGTCCTCGTCGGTGCAGCGCTTGATCTGGGAGCGGGAATAGGTCAGACCCTGGGCGGCGAGGAAGCGATCGAGCCGGTTGCCGGCGTGGTCTCGGGGAACGATCAAAAGGAGGCGGGGAGCGGGCAATGTCTGGTCGGGAGGCTACCAGATCGTGCTATTCACATGGCCCTTGGACTTGACCAGGATATCGACGATCGCGCGGTTGTAGAAATTGCTCGTCTCGTAGAGGCTCGAATCGAGGCGGCTCTGGTACAGCGCGCGGCCCTCCTCGATCTCCTCGGCCATCACGTCGAACAGGTTGTCGTTGGTGATACCCTGGATGATCTTCTCCTCGTTGTACAGCGACACGTCGGAGGCGATGGCGCGCGCCAGCCTGTTGGCTGCCTCCGGTGTGGTGATCATGGCCATGTCGACCTCCGTTCACGATCGCGCTGGCGACCGCCGGCTGCTATTTCTTCTTCCTCTTGCCCTTCTTCTTCGCCTCGAGCAGGCTGAACTTCTTGCGAGCGTAGATCTTGTCATCGCCCCCGATGTTGCGGACGGCCCGGGCCTCGTACGTCGGACCGACCTCGAACTCGTCCTCGGACAGCGTGATCTGGGCGAAGAAGGTGTTCAGCTCGGGGTTGATGTTGTGGTTGTCCTCGGTGACGAAGGTCTGCTTGTCGCCCTCGAGCTTGTAGTAGTGGATCGAGAACTCGTCCCCGCCGATGGCCTCCTCGAAGAAGATGAACACGTGCAGGTTCCAGTCCAGGCTCGGGCTGCGGTGGAACTTGGTGTTCGCGGCGCGAGGCTTCATGTACTTGACGCACTTCTTGCCGGTCTTGAACTTGCGCGGGAAGGCCTTGGTGTCGAAGATGATCTGACCCTTGAATTCGCTGTGGCAGTTCGGTCCGGGCTTGCCCTTCTTGCCCTTGGCCTGGGCCGGAGCGCAGAGCAGGCACAGCGCCAGGGCCGCGGCTCCGAGGGGATGTACGATCCTCATGGCCGATGCCTCCCGGGAAGATTCCTCACAAACCATCTTATTACCAGACAGCGCCGCAGAAGACAAGAATCCGCCTCGGCCCTGGCCGGACGGATTCCGCCGTGCTAGCCTGGTGCGCGATGAGGATCGAGCTGCCCCGGGACGTGCACTGGCTGCGCTCCGCCCTGCTGGCGCAAGTGCCTGGTTTGAAACACGGTTTCTCGACCCGCCTGCCCGCCGCGCCCGGCGCGGACCCTCCTGCGCCGCCAGAGGCGAGGGGCGTGGAGCAGGTGCACGACACCCGGATCCTGGTGCTCGAGGACGCAGCCGCTCGCGATCGCGGAGCCGGCTGCGACGGGCTGGCCACGGCCCGCTCCGGCGCGTGCCTGGCCGTGCGCACCGCAGACTGCGTGCCCCTGCTGCTCGCCGAGCGCGAGGGCCGGGCCGCGGCCGCGCTCCACGCGGGCTGGCGCGGCACCGTGGCCGGCATGGCGGGCGCGGGCGTGGGATTGCTGCGCGAGCGCTTCGGCATCGCTCCCGAAGGGCTCGTGGTCGCTCTGGGGCCGGCCATTGCTCCCTGCTGCTACGAGGTGGGCGTCGATGTCGCCCGGCAGCTCGCGGATCGTTACGGCCGTGAGGTGGTGCGCCGCGATCTCGGTCCACGACCGCATGTCGACCTGCTCGCGGCGAATCGCCTCGGCCTCATACGGGCCGGCGTGGCGCCCGAGGCGATCGAGACGCTGGGCCTGTGCACTGCCTGCCGCGACGATCTGTTCCCGAGCTATCGCCGGGACGGCCGGGCCGCGGGGCGGCTGTGGTCGTACATCCGGCTGGACCGCCCCGGGGCGGGATGACAGAAATGTCGTGATCCGTGCCTTCGCCCCCGCGCGCGCCAGGGCCGCGTGTTTCTCGTAACCACCCTGGAGTAAAAGAAAAAAACAGACAGCTCTCGGCGCGGCATGGCGTTTGCACCAGGGTCTGCGTGTAACCAGGGAGGTATTGACGATGAAGGGACTGATGACCCGGATGCTGGGCTGCGCCCTCTGCCTGATGCCGGTGCTGTGGCCGGCCTGCGGGGGCATGGACGAGGGGACCGCCGCCGGCGACGCGGACGTGGATCTGGACACCGACGCCGACCTGGACATCGACGCGGACACCGACGCCGACATGGACACCGACGCCGACACCGACGCGGACACCGACACCGGCTGGGGCGACCTGACCTGCTTCTCGGACCTTGACTGTCCCACGGGCTATGCCTGCGATCGCACCCGCTCGGTCTGCGAGAAGCTGCCCGAGCCGGAAGGCGGCGACGATCCGATCGACTGGGGCGACGAGAGCGAGGGGGAGTACAGCGCGGTGCCGGTTCAGGGCGACCGCTATGTTTTCGTGCTCTCCGCGGCCCGGGCCGCGGTGGTCCAGATCGACGCCGAGACCCTCGAGATCCGCACTCGCGAGGTGGGCCAGGGTCCCACCGGGCTGGTGACGCTGCCCGAGCGGGACGTGGCCCTGGTGCTCAACGAGGAGAGCGAGGACGTGACCCTGATCGACGCCGAGGCGGATCGCTCGGCGGACTGGCCGATCGGTCCGGGCTTCAACTCCCTGGCCGTGGCCCCGGACGGAGCCCACGCGATCGCCTTCCACGACCGCGCGCTCGAGCGTCCCGGCGCGCCGCTGGACCTGGGATCATTCCAGGACGCGGTGGCCCTCGATCTCTCGGACCTCGATGCGCTGGACACACCCAGAACACGGTTCCTCTCGGTCGGCTTCAATCCCCGCGAGGTGCTCTTCGACGACGAGGGGAACCGGGCCTTCGTGATCAGCGACGACGGCATCACGATCCTCGACCTGCGCCGGCTCACCGAGGCCGAGGCCGTGGATCACGTGATGCTGCCCTACGTCGGCAGCGAGGAGACGCGTGAGGTGCAGATCTCCTCCAGCGGTGACTGGGCCCTGGTGCGGGTCCAGGGCGAGGTGGGGCTGTCGGCCGTGGACCTCAACGACGCCGACCATCCGGTGCGCGCGATCGAGCTGCGGGGCGTGGCCACCGACCTGGAGCTGACGCCGGACGGTCGGCGGGCCGTGGCCGTGCTGCGCGGCGAGCGCAAGATCGCCGTGATCGAGATCCCGGAGGGTCTGGTCGAGCAGAGCTGGACCGCCGAGGAGTGGGACGATGACGAGGCCAATGACCGGCCGGGCCAGGTCGAGGTGATCTTGGTCGAGGAGGTGCTCGGCGCGGCCGTGGTCAGCCCGGACTCCTCGCGGGTCGTGCTGTTCACCACCGCGGCGGACGTGGAGCGGATCAGCGTGCTCGAGCTTCCGCAGCAGGCTGGAGTGCGGCCCGACCTGCAGAGCTTCCGCCTGCGCAAGGGCGTGGCCGGCGTGGCCTTCGATCCGACCGGCGAGATGGCGATGATCCTGCACAACAAGGTCGCGGGCACTCCGTCGCCGACCGACAATGTCGAGGCGTACGTGGACAAGAGCCACGGGTACACCCTGTTCGACACGAGCACGGGGTACGCCAAGCTGGAGCTGGCGCCGGCGCTGGCCGGCGGCGTGGCCTTCTCGATCGACGGCCGCTACGCCTTCCTGATGTTCCGCGACGACGACCGCTCGGTGCGGCGGGTGCATCGGGTCGAGCTGGGAGATGTCAGCGCCCTGCGCGCCGAGGAGCTGGGCCTGGGCTCGCCGCCGACCGCGATCGGGGTGATCGAACGCTCGGGACAGGCCTTCATCGCCCAGGAGCATCCCGAGGGGCGGTTGACCTTCGTCGGGGTGGAGGACGGCTCGCAGCGGACCGTCACCGGATTCGAGCTCAACGACCGCATCGAGCAGGAGGAGCGATGAACACCAACAGCAATCGGCTCGCCGCCGTCCTGTGTGCCCTGGCGATCGCCGGCGTCGGCTGCGGCCAGCGAAGACCCGAGTACGATCGCGCCTTCCACGTCAGCGGCCCGCTCGGCCTGGATCACCGCCTGTACTTCGTCGATCACTCGGCCGGCGAGATCGTGGCGCTCGAACCGGGCAGCGAGACCCGGCCCCCTGCCGCGATCCGGCAGCCGATCTGCGCCCCGGCCGAGCGGGTGGTACCCTTCCCGGATCGGCGCGGCCTGGCCGTGCTCTGTCCGGCCGTCGGCCGCGTCGCGATGGTCCGCGACGATCCGGAGCTGGTCAGCGTGCAGGTGCTCGACCTGCCGGCGCCGCTGGGCCGGCTGGCCCTGTCCGAGGATGCCGCCTTTGCCCTGGCCTTCCACGATCCGGAGCGGCCGCTCGACGAGGACGTGTTCTTCTCCAACCCCAACGAGGTGGCGCTGCTCGACCTGCGCCAGGAGCCCCCGGTCGTCGAACGGATGGACCTGCCCGACAGCGGAGACCAGCCGCGCCGGGTGTGGTTCTCGCCCGAGCTCTCGGGCGGGAGCGACAGGGCGCGACTGGCCGTGGTGGCCACTCGCACCTCGGCCACGGTGCTCGATCTGCTGGAGCCGCAGGTGGGCGTGACCACGATCCGGCTGTCCGCCGACGCCAGCTCACCGCGCGAGCCGGTCGAGGCGCTGTTCGGCGGGCCCGACGTGGAGCCGGGCGGTGAGGTGCTGTTCCTGCGCCTGGCCGGGAGCAGCGACGTGTACGGCGTGCATCGAACCCCGGCCGGCGCCGGCCGCACGCAGCCGGCGTACGCGGTGAACATCCACTCCACGTCATTCACCGGCTCGACCGAGGACGCCGAGCTGCTCTATTCCGCGGCCGGCGCGCCGCGGCTGCTGCTGGTGCGCCGGGCCGAGGCCGCGGCCCGGGTGATCGACGTGGCCTCGTCGACCGAGGTGATCGTGCCCCTGCCCGAGGGCGTCAATCGCATCCAGCGGATTCCGGCGAGCAATGGTGATCGCGCTTTGCTCTATCGCGCCGACGGCCAGAGCAGCAGCTTCTACGTGCTCTCGGTGGAGGGCATCGAGGACCGGCTGGCGCGGAACGTGGAGGAGGTGGTGCTTAGCGACCGCATCGGCGCGGTGAGCCCCAGCGAGGCAGGCGACCTGGCCGTGATCCTGGCCGAGCACCGGCGAGCGGTGTACCTGGTCGATCTGGTGCGGCCGGAGAGCAGCGCGTACCTGCGTCCCGAGCGGTACGAGATGACCCTGGCCCCGGACCAGGTCGCGGTGAGCCCGGAAGGTTCGACCTTTCTCGCGCTCAAGCGCAGCGGGCCGGCCCGGCTGGGCAGCCTGCCCCTGGGCTCGGACAGCCGCCGTCCGCAGAGCCAGACCCTGGACCGGCCGGTGGAGGCCGACGGCGCCGGCCTGATCCTGCTGCCCGGCGCGGGCGTGGTCGCCGTCGATCACGGCCTCGATGCCGGTATGGTGACGCTGGTGCCCGTGGACCGGATCGGCGATGCCTCGGCGGTCCGGGCCGCGGCCGGATTCATGGTGCGCGATTTGCTGGATCCGCGGTGAGGAGGAGGACATGGAAATGAGAACCCGAAGCTTGCTCGTCCCTGCCCTGCTGGCGGCCGTGCTCCTCCCCGGACCGGCGCGGGCCGACATCACGCTCACGGCCGGCGCGGTGCAGGTCCTGCTGGCCGAGCCCGAGCTCGATCCGCTGGCCGAGCAGGACTGGCTCCACGCCGGGCGCGTGTCGGCCGGCCTGGATCTGTTCGAGGGGCTGGGTCTGGACCTGGCCTACGAGGGTGGGCGCCTCACGGCGCCGCTGTTCGAGGACTGGGACAGCGCGCTCGAGCTGGACGGCCTGCTCGGCGGCGTGCACTATCGCCACGAGGCGCTGGAGTGGCTGTGGCCTTACGCCCGCGTCGATCTCGGCGCCTTCAAGGGGGCGCTGTCGATTCGCACCGGGGACACCCGTATCACGGCCGAGGACTGGACCTTCTTCTGCGCGGCCTCCCTTGGCCTGCAGCTGGGGCTGCCCAAGCGCCTGGTGCGCGAGTGGCTGTCGATCGACGAGGACAGCTTCTTCGCCGACCTGAGCATCGCCCTCGATCTCTCGGTGGGCTGGGCGATGTACGGACGCCTCGACTTCGACCACGCCCGGATGTCCGGCCCGGGCGGCGTGCGCTACGAGGAATCGGCCGTGGCCCTGGGCGACCTGGGTCTCGACGGATTCCGCTCGGGCATCGCCTTGTCCGTGCACTTCTGAACGACCGTCCCACCCGCCAGCATCACCCCCGGGTAAGATCGCACGATTGACACCGGACCGGGCCCTCACTTAGGGTTGGGGTGCGAATGGGTGATGTCATGGTACGCGGCTCGAGTATCGCTGTCCTGGCCCTCCTGTCCGGCCCCGTCGTCTGGCCGGGCTGCAGCGAGTCCAGCGCCGAGCCCGATGCCGTGGCCGACACCGAGCCCTACGGCGGGTCCGACCCGGAGCCCGACGCCGAGCGCGACGCCCGGGTCGACGCCCGGGCCGACACCGAGTCCGGCGCGAGGCCGGACGCCGAGTCCGACGGGCCGGCGCCGTGCCAGGACGACACGAGGCTGATGATCTGGTGGGGCGTGATGGCCTTCGAGATCGAGATCAACGGCGTGATCATGCACGTCGATCCCTTCTTCCGCATCCACCGCCGGGCCGACTACATCCTCTGCAGCAACCAGTTCACGGACCACTCGAGTCCCTCGACCAAGGAGCGCATCCTCGACGTCTCGCCCGGGCTGAAGATCATCCTCGAGCCCGGGAACTGCCGCGCGAGCCCCAGGCTCGCCCCCCTCACCCGGCCCTTCTCCAGGGGCGAGGTGTACGAGGACGAGTTCTTCTGGATCAAGGCCTTCTACGGGTTCGAGTACACGGAGCACGACCTGGCCTTCCTGATCCGGGACAAGCAGACCGGGCTGTGGTTCTTCCACGGGGGCGACGCCAACAACCCGGCGTACGAGGCGATTCGCGAGGCCTTTGCCGAGGCGGCGCCGCGGCGCGTGGACTACTACCTCTGCACCCTGGGCAAGATCTCGATCGACCGGATCCAGCAGATCGTGCTCGACTTCCAGCCGCGCTATCTCGTTCCGGCGCACTATCCCTACATGATCACCGACATCACCGACGAGGCGACGGTGGTGCAGTTCCCGGAGGAGGGCGTGCCGTACCTGCGGCCGTCCTACAGCATCGAGTACTTCGTGAACACGATGAAGACCTTCATCGCCGAGAAGGGGATCGGCACCCGGCTGCTGCTGCCGCGGCCCGGCGAGGAGATCGCGCTGACCGATCCCCCCGCGCCTCTGCCGGCGCCCGGAAAGCGACCGAAGCCGTGAGCGGCACGAGGAGCAGCCGGTGATCTCGGAGCTCGCCGAGCTGCTCGGTCCGGACGAGCCCGAGGTCGCGCGCTTCGGTAACCACAACCGCAAGTTCCTGTTCCAGCTCCAGAGGTACGGCTTCGAGATGGCGCAGCTGGCCCGTGAGGCCGGCCTGACGCTGAACCAGTACCCGGACGAGCCCGAGGCCGAGATCGAGCGCCTGCGGATCCACTCCGGCGAGCGCGCGCCGTACACCCTCGGCGCGTACTTCGGCCTGCACTACCTCAAGCTCAACGCCTCGACCGTGCTGCGCCTGCGCGAGGAGGCCGGGGTGACCCGCGACCGGTACGCGCTGTACCGCCACGTGCTGGGCAACTACGAGCGTAGGCTGGGCCTGCTGGTACGCGCCCTGCTCCCGGCGTACGTGACCCACTTCGCCGGCGGGGCCAGCCTGCCGCGCTACACCGTGCTCAACGTCGGCTCCTTCACCGACCACGAGGACATCGACGTGGCGCTGGTGGCCGACGCACCCAAGGGCGACGAGGGCGGCCTGGACGGCATCGTGGGTCACCTGTCCCAGGAGTTCTTCCGCCGGGCCGTGCCGCTGCACTTCTATCTCTCCGAGCACCTGGAGCAGAACCGGTACTGGGGCAGCCTTTCGGACTACCAGCAGCTGCTCGACGTGCACCTCAAGGACTTCGTGGTCGTGTGCCAGGTGCTCACCGCGACCCGGCTCACCGGGTCGCGCAGCCTGTACCGCGTGGTGATGCAGGAGGTCCATCGCCGCTATCTCTCGCCCGAGGAGAGCACGCGGCACCGCGAGGGCTTCCTCCGCGGCACCCTCGGTGAGCTCGACGTGCTGCTCGGCCAGCGTGACCGCTCCGAGGACGCGCTCAATCCCAAGCGCGAGGTGTACCGGCTGATCAAGCTGCTCGTGGCCGCGGTGCGCACGATCCACGGCATCACCCACCCCACGATCCTGACCAATCTCGAGACCCTGCGCCAGTACGATCCCGAGCACGAGCAGGAGTACCGCAACCTGCGGCGGGCCTTCGCCTTCAACGAGGTCTTCCGCTACCTGTACAACCTGCTCGTCGTGCCCGAGGACGAGATCCGCCTCGACCGCGAGAACGTGCCCGAGACGCTGTCCGAGATAGGACTGCTGATGGGCTTCGGCCGGGACGCGCGAGGGCCGCTGCAGGCCCTGCTGCTGACCTATGCCGAGCACCTGGCCAGGAGCCTGCAGGCCGGCCTGGCCCTGTCGCACCTGCTGCGGGACCACCTCAAGGAGATCAGCCTGTTCCGGCGGCTGCTCGCCGACGGGCTCACCCCGGTCGGGCCCGGCAGCAAGCGCCGGGGCGCGGCGCTGGAGCTTCTCGAGGACGTGAAGAAGGACCGCAGCCGGATCTTCTGGGACGATATCCAGGAGGTGATCCAGGAGAGCCCCGAGACCCTGGTTCGCTTCATCGACGATCTGGGGCGCCTGCCCGAGGAGGATCGAGAGCAGGCGGTGCGGACCTACGTGCTGCTGATGACCTCGGACCTCGAGAGCCTGCTCGAGCTGCTGGTCTTCCTGCCCGGCCTGCGCGGCAGGCCGCGCCGGCGGGAGATGGCCCGGCTGTTCCTCGAGGCCACGCTGGAGTGCCTGCGGGCCTTCAGCTATAAGCTTCGGGACTACGGCAAGGCGGTCACCGACGATCCTGACCTGCTGGCTCGGTTCATCGCGGCCCATCCGCCGGAGGTGGCCGATCGGCTTGCCCGGATCCTCGCCGAGGGGGCGAGCGATCGCCGGTTCGACCGCCTGATCCTGTGGCATCGTACGCTGTCGGTCACCGAGCACGAGCGGAGCAAGTACTTCACCAGGCTGCTCGCCCGCGTGCTCGACCGGCTGCCAGAGGTCAAGCGGCTGGTCGGCGAGCCCGGCCGCGTGCGGGAGCTGGTCAGCGAGATTCACCGCGAGGCGGAGCGCGCCCCGACCGCGCCGGAACGGCGGCGGCTGCTCGGCGATGCCTTCGACCTCGAGATGCTGCGCCTCGGGCTGGGCACGCTGCTGCTCGGCGAGAGCCCGGAGCGCTATCTCGAGTACCTGCAGACGGTCGATGGCTATCTGACCGAGGTGCTCAAGACCTGTATGCACGAGGTGCAGGAGAGCCGTCCGGTGTTCTCCCGCTTGAACTTCCCGGCCGGGTTGTCGCTGTACGCCACTGGCGGCAATGCCCGCGGCGAGGGCCTGGGGGACGACTACGACTTCGTGGCGCTGATCGACTCGCGCGCCGCCTCGGCGCGCGAGTTCTTCAACCGCAGCGTGGGCAAGCTCGTCGCCGCGATAAGCCGGCACGGCCTGCTGGCGCACAACCGCTTCGCCGAGAACTTCAACACCTATGCGCTGACCATCGACGACCTCGCCGTCCTGCTCGACAACCCCGGAGCCGAGGGCTTCATCGACCAGTCCGAGCTGGTCGACGCGCGGCTGGTGGTAGGCGATCAGTGGACCGACGGCCGACTCCAGCGCGAGATCCTCGGCGCCCGGGTCTGGGACCGGGCGGACCTGTTCCTGAGCAAGATGGTCGAGGAGCTGCAGGCCCACGAGAGCTTCATGTCCGGGCGCGGCGATGAGGGCATCGACGTCAAGCAGGGGCCCGGTGGCCTGCGCATGATCAACATGGTGCTGCTGATGGCCAAGGCCCGCCTGCGGGTGCGCGAGCCGCTCACGGCCGGCGCCCTGCCGCTGCTGAGCGAGGCCATGCCCGAGCTGGCCGAGGACCTCGAGCAGCTGGAGCAGGCGCGGCGGTTCATCAAGCGCGTGCGTGACGCCTATCGCCTGGGCGTGGCCTACTCGGACGTGGTGCTGCCCGAGCTGCTCGGCGAGCTGGTGCCCTTCGTGTACGGCGCCACCGACCGGCGGGGCGGCGAGGAGCTGGTCGCCGATCTGCTGGCCGCGATGGAGACCGCGCGGAATCGGGTCTGGGCGCTGACCGAGAAGCTGACCAGGGGCCGGCCATGAAAATGTTGGACGCCGCGACCCGGGTGCGGCTATAGTTGGGGATCCAGGGTGTGCTCGTGAGCGTGGAGCCGGGCGGCGTGGCCACGCGCGCGCACGCCCGCGTGGGAGGGAAAAGGCTTGACAGGACCTATCAGAGACGTATAATTTAGCTACAATGAGTATTAAATTAGGCATAAATTCGTCACTCTTAAGAAAATTGGAGCTGCTCTGTATGTCGCTCGTCTTGACCGTGGCCGGCTGCGCCGGGCCTGGGCAGGCCCGCCAGGCCGAGCAAGAGCTGCAGGAGCTCCAGGACCAGCTGACCGAGCTGCAGCGCTCCAATGCCTCGCTCCAGCGCAAGGTGGAGGAGCTGAACCACTGGCTGTTCCTGCTCCAGGACAAGGTCGACTCCAACCGCGTGTCCCTGTCCCGGCGGTCGAGCAAGCCCGAGCTCAAGGTGGTCAAGCTCGAGCCGCCGGCCGCGCCGAAGCCGCGGGCGGAAACGGAAGTCCAACGGGGCGGAGGCTTCGAGGCAAGGGTCGAGCCCGAGCCCGCATCCGCGGCCGATGCAGCCGCAGGCAGCAGGCGGGAGGCCTCGGCGCGCACCCGGGCCGAGCGGGTGGCGCGCAACCAGGCCGCGGTCGAGGCGTACCAGGAGGCGTTCGCGATGCTGGAGCGGGGCGAGGTCAACCAGGCCGTGCTCCGCTTCTCGCGCTTCCTGGACGACTTTCGCGACTCGGACCTGGCAGACAACGCCCTGTACTGGACCGGCGAGGCGTACTTCGACCAGAAGGAGTACGCCCTGGCCCTGGCCGAGTTTCAGCGAGTGGTGAGCGAGTACCCCGAGGGAAACAAGGTTCCGGACGCGCTCCTCAAGAGTGCCCTGTGTCTGGCCGAGCTCAAGGACCGGACCCGGGCGAGGAACGCGCTGTATCAGCTGGTGGATCTGTATCCGTCGAGTGAGGCGGCCCGCAAGGCCCAGCAGAGACTGGCCGAGCTCAAGTAGGGCTCGCCTCGAGCGGAGGACGTGATGAACCGCAAGAGTGGTCGGCGAATGGTGGGGCTGGTGATAGCAGCGGCCCTGGTGGCCTATCCCCTGCTGGGGCAGAGCCAGGAGGATGCCCCTGCCCTGGAAGACGAGTCCACGCCGGCCGAGACCGGCGTGGTGGCGCCGGTTCCCGGGGGCAGCGTGCCCGAGGTGTACACCGTTGAACGGGGCGACACCCTGTGGGACCTGTGCCAGCGCTTCCTGAACAATCCCTGGTACTGGCCCAAGATCTGGGCCTACAACCCCAAGATCACCAACCCGCACTGGATCTACCCCGGGGACGAGGTGTACTTCTATCCCCAGGAAGGCCAGCGTCCGGCTCCGCTGCTCCCGCCCGAGCCCCTCGAGCCGCTCGAGGTCTCGGGACCGGAGATGCCGGGCATCTCGACTGCGGACGTGGACCGGCCGGTGATGCTCGGCCCCGACGGCAAGCCCGTGATCGAGGTCTCCGGGATCCACCAGATCGGCACGCCGCATCTGGTCGGCCGCAAGGGCTTCTTTGCCAGCCGGCGGGACGAGGAGTACATCTCTCTCGAGGTCGTTGAGGGCAGCGGCGTGGTCGAGTACTCCAAGGTGGAGCGGATGATGCTGGCCCAGCGCGACGAGGCGTACGCGCGGTTCAAGGATCTCTCGCAGGTATCGGTGGGAGATAAGTTCCAGGTCTTTCGCGTGGCCAAGGAGGTGACCCACCCCTTCACCGAGGACGACTTCGGCTTCGTGATCAAGATCTGCGGTCAGGCCCAGGTGATCGCGATGAACGAGCAGTGGGCCACGATCAAGATCACCGAGAGCTACGACCCGATCGAGCGCGGGGACCTGCTCCGGCCGTGGAAGGAGGTCGAGAGGCGGGTCAAGCTGACCAAGAACCAGGCCGATATCCTGGACGGCTGGGTGGTCGATGCGTACCACGGCCTGGAGATCTCGGGCGAGCACCAGATGGTGTTCCTGGACAAGGGCGCCGAGCACGGCGTGCGCGCGGGCAACCAGCTCGCGATCATCCGCCGCGGCGACGGCCTGTACGAGGTCGATGACGAGGATCTCGAGACCCTGCCCGACGAGATCATCGGCGAGCTGGTGGTGATCGAGGCGCACCCGATCGCGTCCACCTGCTTGGTGAGCCGCAGCCTGCGCGCGGTCGTTCGCGGCGATCGCGTGGTGATGCGCGCCGCCAACTAGCTGGCGCGCGCCCGCGAGGGCACGCGCGCAAAAAATTTCCCCTTTAATTGTAAGGACTTGCCGAGATACGCCCCTGTGCGAGCCAAGAAAATGCACCCGCCCAGGCAACGAGACCGGCCATGCTGCCGAGTATGGGATCGGGGAGAAACAGCTTGACGGGGCGTGCGATGGAGAATAAGGATTCCCGGCCCAGCGGTGTGTTGCGGCCCGGATCGGGTCGGGAACAGGAGATCCGGTGGCTCACCGACGACCAGCAGGAGCATCCGGCAACGCTGCTCGGCCGGCCAGAGGTGCCTTCGCCGATCGCGGTGCTGGGCCGGATCCTGCCCGCGGACCGGAACGCGGTGGCCGTGGTCGGCACCCGGAGCGCCAGCCAGTACGGCGAGGCCGTGGCCCGGCGGCTGGCCCGGGCCCTGGCCCGTCGGGGCGTGACCCTGGTCTCGGGCGGAGCGTACGGCATCGACCGGGTATCCCACGAGGCCGCGCTCCAGGCCGGGGGGCGGACGATCGCCGTGCTCGGCGAGGGGCTGGCCGCGCCCCACTCGGCGAGCGACCCGGAGCTGCTGGCGCGTATCGCGGAGTCGGGTGCGGTGATCTCCGAGTTCAGCCTGACCGCGCCGCCCAAGCGCTGGCAGTTCCCCAGGCGGAACCGCACCATCGCCGCGATGGCCGAGCGCGTGGTTGTGATCGAGGCGCCGGAGCAGAGCGGAGCCCTGATCACCGCCGAGTGGGCGCGCAAGCTTCAACGGCCGGTGTTCGCCGTGCCCGGCCCGATCGACCTGGCCGGGACGGTCGGTCCGCACCGGCTGATCCGCGAGGGCGCCGCGCTGCTCGACGATATCGAGGCCTTTGTGGGCCGGACTCGGCCGGGGCCCGGCTGCCGGGCGCAACCGGGCCCGGTGGCCGCAGAGCTGCTGGGCCTGCTGCGCGGGGGCGCGACGAGCGTGGACGACGTGGCCGCGGCCCTCGGTATCGCCGCGCCGGCCGCGGCGATCCGGCTCCTCGAGCTGGAGCTGCTCGGCGAGGTGCGGCGGCAGCCGGGCGGCCTGTACGAGGCCGCAGAATGAGCGAATGCGGGGATAAAAGAGGGGAGAGGCGGATAAAGTGGACGCGCTGATCATCGTCGAGTCTCCGGCCAAGGCGCGGACGATTGCCCGGTATCTCGGCCAGGGGCATGCGGTCAAGGCTTCGGTCGGGCACGTCAAGGACCTGCCGCCGAAGCGTCTCGGCGTGGACGTGGAAAAGGACTTCGAGCCCGAGTACGTGGTGATACGCGGCAAGAAGAAGGTGCTCGACGAGATCCGCTCGGCCGCGAAGAAAGCGGATCGCGTGCTGCTCGCCCCGGACCCCGACCGCGAGGGCGAGGCCATCGCCTGGCACATCGCCGAGGAGCTGTCCAAGGTCAACGAGCACGTGTACCGCGTGCTGTTCAACGAGATCACCAAGACCGCGATCCAGGCCGCCATCGCCGAGCCGCAGGAGCTCGACCGGAACAAGTACGACTCCCAGCAGGCGCGGCGGATCCTCGATCGCCTGGTGGGCTACGAGATCAGCCCGTTGCTGTGGCGCAAGGTGAGGCAGGGCCTGTCTGCCGGGCGTGTTCAGTCCGTGGCCGTGCGCCTGGTGGTGGACCGGGAGGACGAGATCCGCGCCTTCGAGCCCGTGGAGTTCTGGGTGATCCAGGCCCTGCTCGAAGCGGGCGAGCCCCCGGTGCTCACGACCCGGCTGCACGCGATCGACGGGGACAAGGCGCGGGTGCCGGACGGCGAGGCCGCCGCGCGGATCGTCGCCGACCTCGAGGCGGGCGAGTACCGGGTTGCTCGCCTCGAGAAGAAGGCCCGCTCCCGCAGGCCTGCGCCGCCCTTCACCACCTCGAAGATGCAGCAGGAGGCTGCTCGCAAGCTGCGCTTCACGGCCAAGCGCACGATGCGGGTGGCACAGAAGCTGTACGAGGGCCTCGACGTGGGCGAGGAGGATCCGGTCGGCCTGATCACGTACATGCGTACCGACTCGACGCGGGTATCCGAGACCGCGCTGACCGCCGTGCGCGAGCACATCGCCGAGAAGTACGGGGCAGACTACCTGCCCGAGAAGCCCGTGCGTTACGCGGCCAAGAAGGGCGCCCAGGATGCGCACGAGGCGATCCGGCCGACCTCGCTCGAGCGTACGCCCGAGGCGCTCAAGCGCATGCTCGGCCGCGACGAGCTCAAGCTGTACACGTTGATCTGGAAGCGCTTCGTGGCGAGCCAGATGAAGCCGGCGAGGTACGACCAGACCACGATCGACGTGAGCTGCGGCCGATACACCCTGCGCGCCACCGGCTCGGTGCCGACCTTCCCCGGCTTCACCGCGGTGTACACCGAGGGCAAGGACGAGAACGGCGAGGACGAGGACAAGGAGAAGAAGCTGCCGCGGGTCGCCGAGGGCGACGCGCTCAAGCTCGAGCAGGTGCTCTCGGAGCAGAAGTTCACCCAGCCGCCGCCGCGGTTTCTCGAGAGCAGCCTGGTCAAGGAGCTCGAGGAGAAGGGCATCGGCCGGCCGTCGACCTATGCCGCGATCCTCTCCACGATCCAGGACAAGGGCTACGTGGAGAAGCGCGAGAACCGTTTCCATCCCACCGAGCTCGGCGAGCTGGTCACCGAGCTGCTGGTGGAGAACTTTCCCCTGATCCTCGACGCCAAGTTCACCGCAGGGATGGAGGATCGGCTGGACCGGATCCAGGAGGGCGAGGTTGACTGGCTGGACATGATCCGGGAGTTCTACGGACCGTTCCACGCCTCCGTGGAGAATGCCCGCGAGCACATGCGCAACGTCAAGCGAGAGGCCGAGCCGACCGACGTGATCTGCGACCAGTGCGGCAAGAACATGGTCCTGCGCTGGGGCAAGGCCGGGCGGTTCCTGGCCTGCTCGGGCTACCCCGAGTGTCGCAACACCCGCGAAGTGGAACGGGGCGAGAATGGCGAGGTGATCGCCCGGCCGCCCGAGACCACCGACGAGGTCTGCGACAAGTGCGGCGCGCCGATGACGATCAAGCGGGGCCGCTTCGGACGGTTCCTGGCCTGCACGGCGTACCCCGAGTGCCGCAACACCCGGCCGGTGGCGAGCAAGCATCCCTGCCCCGTGCAGGGCTGCGAGGGTATGCTGGTGGAGCGACGGACCCGCCGGGGCCGCACCTTCTGGGGCTGCTCGAGGTACCCGGACTGCGACTTCGCCACCTGGGAGACGCCGGTGGAGGAGGCCTGCCCCCAGTGCCAGGGCCGGTACCTGCTGACGCGCAAGTCGCGGGGCAAGCAGCTCAAGCGCTGCCCGGCCTGCGGGTGGGGCGACGCGCCGCCCAAGCGCAGGGCCAAGAAGAAGAAGGACGAGGACAAGCAGGGGACCGACTAGGCCCCCTGCCCCCCGGTACCCGTGCTCGTGCTCGCGCTCGTGCACGTGAACGTGCACGTGGACGTGATCGGACCGAGCAGACCCCACCCCCTGTCCCCCTCCCCCGAGGGGGGAGGGGGAACCCGGCTCGGGCGTGGGAGATGAGTGCGGTGGCCGATGTCTGCATCGTCGGAGGTGGCCTCGCCGGCTGCGAAGCCGCCTTCCAGCTCTGCCGCCGCGGGCACCGTGTGACGCTGTACGAGGCCAAGCCCCTCGTCTTCTCCGCGGCCCATTCCGACGACAACCTCGCCGAGCTGGTCTGCTCCAACTCGCTCAAGTCGGAACGCCGGCCGGCCGGCGCAGCCCTGCTCAAGGCCGAGCTGCGGAGCGTCGGCTCCCTGTTGCTCGATATCGCGGAGCAGCACCGGGTGCCGGCCGGCTCGGCCCTGGCCGTGGACCGCAAGAGCTTCAGCGCGGCCGTGACCGCGGCGCTGCGCGCCGAGCCCGCGATCGAGATCCGACGCGAGGTGGTGTCGAAGCCGCCGGCGCGCCCCTGCCTGCTCGCCAGCGGGCCGCTGACCGCCGGCCCGCTGGCCGACTGGCTGGCGGGCAGCACCGGCTCGGACAGGCTGCACTTCTACGATGCGATAGCGCCGATCGTGTCGGCCCAGAGCCTGGATCGTTCGGTGATCTTCTCGGCCAGCCGGCGCGAGCAGGGCGAGGGCGACTATCTCAACGTGCCGCTCGACGAGCCCGGGTACCGGGCCCTGGTCGAGGGGCTGAAGAGCGCGGAGCAGGTGCGGCCGCACTCCTTCGAGGACGCGCGCTACTTCCAGGCCTGCCAGCCGATCGAGCGGCTGGCCGGGCAGGGCGACGACACGCTGGCCTTTGGCACGATGAGGCCGGTGGGGCTGGTTGACCCGCGCACCGGCCGTCGCCCCTTCGCCGTGATCCAGCTGCGCCGCGAGGACGCGGCAGGCACCGCGTACAACCTGGTGGGCTGCCAGACACGGATGAAGCAGGCCGAGCAGCGGCGGGTGTTCCGCGCCCTGCCCGGCCTGGGCGGCGCCGAGTTCCTGCGCTACGGCTCGGTGCACCGCAACACGTACGTCGACGGCCCCCGGGTCCTTCAGCCGGACCTCTCGCTGAAGGCCGAGACCGGACTGTTCCTGGCCGGCACGCTATGCGGCGCCGAGGGGTACGTCGAGGCCATGGCCACGGGTGGCCTCGCCGCGCTGTTCATCGATGCGCGCGAGAGAGGCCGGGCACTGGAGCCGCCACCGCTGACCACGGCGCTCGGCGCGCTGCTGGCGCACGTCACCGGGCGCATCGAGGGAGCGGCCGCTGACTTCTCGCCGTCCAACTTCCACTTCGGCCTGGTGCCGCCTCTGGATGCGCCGGTAAAGGGCGGGCGTCGGGCGCGGCGCGAGGCCATGTTCGCCAGGGCGCTCGAGGATCTCGAGTCGTGGCTGGCTAGCGCCCTCTAGGTTTGGGCCAGGGCAGCTTTGGCTCGGCCGGGAGGCTGTATCCCGCGCGCTCGAGCTGCGCGCGGCAGTCTTGGCACAGGTCGTACTCCCGGTCGCAGGTGGTCACCTTGCCCCGGGCGTCCTCCATCAGGCAGCCGCGGTTCTCGCAGTGCTCCAGGCCCAGGGTGTGGCCGATCTCGTGCACCGCCACCTTGGCCAGGCGGATGCGGGCGTGGCTGGCGTTGCGCGCGCCCTTCTTGCAGCGGAACATCGAGATCACGCCGGCCGTGCCGGGCAGCTCGCCCAGGCCGAGGATGCCCCAATCGTGGATCGCGCCCTTGGTGCAGGAGATGTCCACGCCGGTCAACCCGAGGATGCGGTAGCAGGCTGCGGGACGCCGCGCCGAGAGATAGTCGAGCAGCTTGTCGGCGCGGTACCGCTTGCGCGGCTTGTAGTACGCCGAGGCAGGCAGCTTGACCGGGGGCAGGCGCTCGACGTCGATATCGTACAGGGCCTCGAGCGCCTTGACGCACAGATCCACGGCCCTGTCCGGCAGCTTGGAGCCCATCGGCTGCAGGGCCAGGTGCTTCCTGTTCGTGGCGGTGTCTGCGCCGCGCCCCCGGCGCGGCAGCAGCAGCGCGGCGCCCAGCGCCAGGCAGGACTCGAGAAAGCGCCGGCGGATCATGGCCGGCGCCGCCGGGCGCGGCTTGCGCTCAGGGCGGGCACGGCTAGCAGCAAGGCGAGCGCCAGCGCGGATCCGCGCCCCGAAGAGATGCCGCAGCCCCAGCCGAGCTCGGGCTCCCCGCGCTCGGGCCGGTCGCCGCCTCCGCAGCTCTCGTCCCAGGCATCGGCGCGGCCGTTGCAGTCGTTGTCCTGGCCGTCGTCGCAGATCTCGATCGCGCCGGGGTGGATCGCGGCGTTGCCGTCGTCGCAGTCGTCCCCGCCGCAGGCCGCGGCCAGGACTCCGTCCTCGTCCGCGTCCACGTCGTCGGTCCGGCCGTCGCAGTCGTCGTCGATGCCGTTGCAGATCTCGCTCGCGCCGGGATGGACCGCGGCGTTGCCGTCGTCGCAATCGCCGTCGCACGTGCTGGCGCCGTCGCCGTCGCCGTCGATCAGCTCGTCGGTGAGCGGGTTGCAGTCGTCGTCGATGCCGTTGCAGATTTCGCTCGCGCCGGGGTGGATCGCGGCGTTGCCGTCGTCGCAGTCGCCGTCGCACGTGCTGGCGCCGTCGCCGTCGCCGTCGATCAGCTCGTTGGTGAGCGGGTCGCAGTCGTCATCGATGCCGTTGCAGATCTCGCTCGCGCCGGGGTGCACCTCCGCATCACGGTCGCTGCAGTCCCGGTCGTCGTCGATGTAACCCTCGGGAGCGGCGCAACCGATGCTGACCACCTCGGGGTCGCCGTACCCATCGCCGTCGGCGTCCGCGTGCCAGGTTCCTGCGTCGGCCGCGCCGGCCTCGTCGAACTGCCCGTCGCAGTCGTTGTCCAGGCCGTCGCAGATCTCGATGGCGTCGGGGTTCACGGCCGTGCTCTGGTCGTCGCAGTCTCCGGCGCAGGTGGTGTACCCGTCCTCGTCGGCGTCGAAGCCCTCGTCGATCTGCCCGTCGCAGTCGTTGTCCAGGCCGTCGCAGATCTCCTCGGCTCCGCCGTTGACCGCTGCGTCGCGGTCGTTGCAGTCTCCGGCGCAGGTGGTCTGACCGTCCCCGTCCACGTCGAAGCCCTCGTCGGTCCGGCCGTCGCAGTCGTTGTCCAGGCCGTCGCAGACCTCGGGCACGACCGGACTGCGGGCCGCCGTGCCGTCGTCGCAGTCCCCGGCGCAGGTGGCGAAACCGTCTCCGTCCTCGTCGAAGCCCTCGTCGATCCATCCGTCGCAGTCGTTGTCCAGGCCGTCGCAGATCTCCTCGGCCCCGCTGTTGACCGCGGCGTCGCCGTCGTCGCAGTCCCCGGCACAGGCCGTGATCCCATCTCCGTCCCGGTCGAAGCCCTCGTCGATCTGTCCGTCACAGTCGTTGTCCGTGCCGTCGCAGACCTCGATGGCCTCGGGCTGGACAGTGAAGCGGGTGTCGTCGCAGTCGCCGGCCCGGCGGGCGGTGTGCGGCGCGGCGGGCGCGCACTTGCAGGCCGGAGGGCCGGTCGCGCCGTACCCGTCTCCGTCCGCGTCGTGGTAGTAGCGGGTGCAGCCGAGCGCATCGTCCTCGTCGGTCTGTCCGTCGCAGTCGTTGTCTGCGCCGTCACAGGTCTCGTCGGCGTCGGGAAAGATCGAGCCGTTGGAGTCGTCACAGTCTCCGGCGCAGGTGGTGTGCCCGTCTCCGTCGAGATCGAAGCCCTCGTCCGCGGCGCCGCTGCAGTCGTTGTCCACGCCGTCACAGACCTCGGCGACGCCGGGATTCACCGTCGGCTCGTCGTCGTCGCAGTCGCCGTCCCGGGTCGCGTCGTGGGGCGCTGCGGCCGCGCACAGGCAGCGCATGTCGCCGGAAACTCCGTATCCGTCGCGGTCGTCGTCGCGGAAGTACTCGACACAGCCCGCGGAGCCGGGCTCGTCGGCAACTCCGCTGCAGTCGTTGTCGGTGCCGTCGCCGCAGATCTCGATCGCGTCGGTGTTGACCCGGGCGTCGTCGTCGTCGCAGTCGTCGTCGAGCAGGGCCAGGTACGGCGCCACGGGCTGGCACAGGCACTGCGCGTCGCCGGCCACTCCGTGCCCGTCGCCGTCACCGTCGCGGAACAGCTGCGTGCAGCCGGTCGTGTCCGGTTGGTCGGCCTCCCCGTCGCAGTCGTCGTCAATTCCGGCGTTGCAGATCTCTGATGCGGCCGGGTGGACGGCCGCGGCCCCGTCGTCGCAGTCGCCGGCCCGGGCGGCGTCGTACGGATCGGTCGGCGCGCAAAGACAGAGCGTGTCACCCTCGACCCCGTACGTGTCGTCGTCGCCGTCGCGCCAGTACACGGTGCAGCCCAGGGTGCCGGGCTCGTCGGCCTCCCCGTCGCAGTCGTTGTCCGTGCCGTCGCAGAGCTCGGTGGCGCCGGGGTTGCGATCGAAGCGCGTCTCGTCGCAGTCGCCGGGCAGCGGCGCGTCGTGCGGGTCCTCGCCCGCGCACAGGCAGCGGACGTCGGTGCCCTGGCCGTACCCGTCGCCGTCGTCGTCGCGGTAGTAGACCGTGCAGCCGGTCGCATCCTCCTCCTCGGCCACGCCGTTGCAGTCGTCGTCGATGGCGTTGCCGCAGACCTCGGGCGCCGCCGGGTTGACCGCGCGCCGCGTGTCGTCGCAGTCGCCGGCCAGCAGCGCGGTGTACGGCGGGGTGGCCGCGTCCAGGCAGAGCGACTCGCTGTCCTGGCCGTATCCGTCGCCGTCGTCGTCGCGGAAGAAGAGCGCCCAGCCGCGGGCGTCCAGGTCGTCGCAGTCGTCTCGCGGAAAGCACCGGGTATCGGCGCAGGCCTCGGGGAAGTGCCCGTCGCCGTCTCCGTCGGCACAGGTGCAGCCGGGCTCGGCCGCGCCGATCACGGACAGGGCGAAGTAGCTCTGGATGCCCGAGTCCTCGTACCTGATGCGGAGCCAGCCGGCCTCGCCCCAGTCCGCGCCCCAGGAGCTCCTCGCGATCCACGCGCCTTCCACGTCGTCGAAGCCCACCAGCAGCATCGCGGCCTGGCCCTCGAGCACGCCCGTGGCGTGGCTGTACACGCCGCCCGGGTGCGTGAGCAGGTCGGTGTACACGTCCAGGCCCACCACCAGCGGGCCCTCGGCGATCAGCCGCGCCCTGAGCGCGTCAGTGCTCAGATCGCCTCCGCCGTCGCCGTGCCCGGTGATCTTCCACGCATCAGCGGGCCAGCTCGCGCAGGCGTCGGCGCAGGGCTTGGTGTCGTCCGCCGCGTACGGCAGGCAGCCCTCCTCCACCGTGCCGTCGGTGAGCAGCCAGTCCAGGGCGTCGGAGGCTGATCCGCCCGAGCAGTCGCCGGACGATGAACAGGAGAGCAGGATCTGCTCGGACAGGTCCGGGTCGCGGTCCGGGTCGCCCGCGGCCCGGTTGAGCGTGAACTCCACGGCCGCGATCGCGGCAAAGGCGAAGTCAGCCTGGCACAGGTCGCCCTGCTCGCGGATCGGCGTGAGCCAGTCGCCGCCGTTGTCGCGCCAGTCGAACGACGGGGGCAGGGGCTCGGCGCGGGCCGGCAGGGCCAGCAGCGCGGCGAGCAGCGGGATTGCGATGTGGCGACCGGTCATGCCCTTCCCGTCCTCGATGAAGAGCGATCATAGCATGGCCCGGGCTCTGGTGCGAGATGCTATCCTGCGAAGCGCACGGTGAAGGCGGTCTCCTCGCCGTCCGAGTCGACCTCGATGTCCGCGCCGTGCGCCTCGGCAATGGCCCTGACCATGGCCAGGCCCAGACCGGTGCCCCCGGACTCCCGCGCCGTGGTGAAGAAGCGCTCGAAGATCTTGTCCAGGTTGGCCTCCGAGATGCCGGGACCGCAATCCACGACCCGCACCAGCGTGCCCGGCCCGACCTGCACGGTCACGGCTGCGCCCTGGCCGTGCTTGACCGCGTTGTCGATCAGGTTGCCGAACAGGGTCTCGGCCAGGTCCGGCGCCAGGCCGACCTCGAGCGCGTCCCGCCGCCGGTCCAGCGTGATCTCGGCCCCGGCCTCGGACGCGTTCTGCACCAGGTTGCCCAGCAGGCCCACGATCTCGGTCCGCGCGTCGCTGCGGCCGGCGAGCTCGATGCGGGTCAGCTCGATCAGCCGGCCGACCAGCCGGTCCATGCGCCTGACATCGGTCTCGATGATGCCGAGGAAGCGCTCGCGCTCCTCGTCCGACATCTCCTGCCAGCCCTCGCGTAGCAGCTCGATCGAGCCGCGGATGCTGGTCAGCGGCGTCTTGAACTCGTGGGACACGTTGCGGGTGAACTCACGCACGTACCCCAGCCGCTGCTTCAGCGTCTCGACCATGGTCGACAGGGCCTCGGCCAGCTCGTGGGCCTCGCGCGGGGCGGCGCGGTTCACGGCCAGCGAGACCGAGGCGTCGCCCGCGGCCACGGCCTGGGCCTTGTCGATCAGCACCCTGAGCGGCCGGGCCACCAGAGCCGAGAGCACCAGGCCGATGATCAGGGTCAGCCCGAGCAGGGCCACCAGACCCACGGTGTAGCGAGAGTCCCAGGCGTCGAGGAACAGCGAGAGGCTGGTGCGGGAGAGATAGACCACGCCGGCCAGCTGGTTCTGGTCGGTGAGGATCGGCAGGGCCACGAAGACCCGCACCCGACCGGCGCGGCCGAAGATGCCCGGCGTCTGGCTGATGTGCGCGCGCCGGCGCAGGGCCGAGGCATAGTGCCCCTGCAGCGCCGCCGTCACCTCCTCGCACTCGCCGAGATCGATACCCTGGCCCTCGCCCGTGCTGGCCACGACCACGCCGTGGCTGTCCAGCACGCGCACCCCGGACAGGTTGTGGCGCTGGGCCGCGATCAAGATCGGCTCGATCCTTCGGCCCGCCTCGACCGCGGCCGGGTGCGGTGGCGTGGCCGCGGGCCGGCCGTCCGACGCCGGCGGCAGGATCTCGTCGCTGAGCAGGTCGAGCTGGGCAAACTGCGGCTGGAACTCGTCGTCGGTCGGCGGGGGCCGGTCGGGCAGGCTCTTCAGCACGGGCTCGGAGCAGCCCGCGTTGCCGGCCGCCTCGCGCAGCGCGCCGAGGTAGAGCAGGCGGATGTACACCCCCTCGGCGATCAGCTTGGTCTCGGTCTGGCGGTGCAGGAAGCTCTCGAGGATGCGCAGGCCGGCCAGGCCGCCCAGCGGCAGGATCAGCACCAGCAGGATCAGGCTCAAGATCAGCGTGCGCAGGGAGTAGCGGCGCTTGGGTTTCATGGGCTCAGCCGAGGGGGGCGTGCCTGGGACTTCAGTCCCAGGCGCCGTGCCGGGGCCAGACTCACCACCTGGCCATCCGGTAGCCCACGCCGTGCACCGTCTCCACCGGCTGCACGCCGGTGACCTCGAACTTCTTGCGGATCCGCTTGACGTGGCTGTCGATGGTGCGCTCCGAGACCACGGTGTCGTCGCTGTACGCCCGCTGCATCAGCTCGCCGCGCGAGTACACCTTGCCCGGCATGGCCAGCAGCGTGACCAGGATGTTGAACTCGGTGGCGGTCAGCTCGACCTCGCTCTCGCCGACCCGCACCTCGCGCCGGTCGCGATCGACGCGCAGGGCGCCGTACTCCAGCATCGGTCTGGCCTCGTCGTCCGGCGCCGCCGGCGCCGAGCGGCGCAGCACGGCCTTGACCCGGGCCACCAGCTCGCGCGGGCTGAAGGGCTTGGTCACGTAGTCGTCGGCGCCGAGCTCCAGCCCGACCACCCGGTCCAGCTCCTCGTCGATCGAGGTGAGGAAGATCACCGGCACCCGGCTCGTTGCGCGCAGCTCGCGGCAGACCGCCAGGCCGTCGAGCTCGGGCATCAGGATGTCCAGCACCACCAGCGCCGGCGCGTGTGCGCGGAAGGCCTCGAGCCCGGCTGCCCCGTCCTCGGCCAGCACCACGTCGAAGCCGGCCTTGCCCAGGGAGAACTCCACCACCTGGCGGATGTGGGGATCGTCGTCGATGACCAGGATCGTGGACATGATCGCCTCGTACACCAGAGCGCCGCTCATGACAACCGGGCAGATTCCACGGGGACCTTGGGAGCCGCCTTGCTCCTGAAGACCTTCTCCCAGTCGATGCGCGCGGTCAGCCGCATCACCACGGCCAGCGTGAGGATCGCTCCGATGGTGATCGTCAGCCCGGTGTACCCCTCGAAGAAATGCGCCAGGCTGAACAGGATCTGGTAGATCACCTGGCTCAAGCCCGCCTCGACAACGGCGAAGCGTCCGCCCACCACCAGCCGCATGTACGAGATAACCAGGAACAGCGACACCACCGAGGAGATGCCAAAGGCCATCACGATGTCGATGTGATCGACGAGGTAGCTGAACAGCAGGTTGAAGGCGAAGAAGCTCGTGGCGAGGAAGAAGTAGTTCATCGGGTGCATCTTGATCTCGCGCAGCACCTGCAGGATGAACATCACGAAGAAGAAGAAGAACAACGAGATCGGCGCGTGCATGCTCATGCCCGCGGCCAGCGGGCCCGGGTTGAGCTTGTGCGGCAGCAGCATGCCGATCTCCTGGCCGGAGACCAGTGACTTCTTGTCCCAGATCAGCTCCCAGCCCGGACCGTCTGCGAGGCGCTGCTTCTCGTCCGGGCTGATCGTGCCGTTGGGGAAGTCGATGGCGTTGAAGTTGGTGCTCATCGTCAGGTGGAAGTTCTTGACCATGTCCACATTGCGGCCGAAGCGGTACGTCCAGCGATCGAGCCCGCGCGACCTGTACCCGTAGGTCAGGGTCTGCGTGGTGCCGGCCGGCAGCACGAACACGCCCACCATCTGTCCGCCCTCGGTGGCGATCTCCAGATCTTCGCGGCCGGGCACGGTCATCGTCATATCGTCGTACACCGCGTGGTGACTCGGGAAATCGAAGACGACCTTGGCCGCCACCGGGCGGTCGATCGGGTTCTCGAAGCTGTACTGCGCCTTGAAGTCCACGGTGTAGGTCGAGAACCACAGCAGGCCTTTCTTGCGGTAGTCCAGATCGAGATCCGAGTGCACCTCGCTGCTGGCCAGGGCCAGGTCCCGCGAGAAGTGCTCCTCGCAGACCTTGATCAGCTCCTCGTCGTGCACGATCACCTTGGTCGGCCGGATGCCGAGGCGGATCGCCTCGAGGTTGGACTTCTTCTGCTTCTCCTCGATGTACGCGCGTTTCTCCTGGTCGGTCATCTCCTCGCGGGTCACCTCCTTCCACTCGATGTTGATCTGCGGGGCGAGCTGCACGTGCTCGCTGCCCCAGAGCTGGCCGACCGCGGCGGCCATCGAGTCGCTCTTCTCGTCGGTGCGCAGGTGCATCACCACCGAGAGGATCGCCCAGCCGACCCAGCTGCAGATGAAGATCAGCGTCAGGGCCAGGATACGCTTGAACATGGTTTTGCCCTCCTTGGCTTCGTGGTTTCGAGTGAAGCCTGCCTGGGCGAGGTTGCCTGGGTTGGGCGGCGATGTGGAAAGACCGGTCAAAGATGTGGCGAAGATGGGGCGGTGCGGGGAATGTGTGTGTTTACGGCGACATGGGCTCCGCGAAGGGTGGCTGCGGCGCGCCGAAGTGATACCCCTGCAGCCAGCCGCAGCCCAGATCGACCGCGATCCGGCAGTCCTCCTCGGTCTCGATCCGCCCGGCGATGACCGTGATCTGCTCCTCGCGCGCCAGCTCGAGGTAGTGCCGGATCAGCCGGGACTCGCGGGGGTCGCCGTGCACCTCGCGCAGCAACTCCATCGAGAGGCGCAAGAAGTCCGGCTCCAGCCGGGTCACCGCGTTCAGGCCGAGGTACCCCTCGCGGAGATCGTCGAGCGCGATCTTGAAGCCGAAGCCGCGCAGCGTGTTCAGGTTGCGCTCGAGCCGCCGCTGGTCGCTGATGTCGCGGGTGCGGGTGATCTCGAGGACCACTCGCCCGGCGTGCCGCATGACCTCGGGCCCGGGCTCGAGCAGCGAGGGATCGTTGATCTCCTGGGGGTGGAGGTTGACGAAGAGCTGGCAGCCCTCGGGGAGCCGGTCCGCGGGCTTCAGGGCCTGCTCGCGCATCACCCGTCCCAGATCGCCGACACGCCCGGTCTGCTCGGCGGTGACGATCAGCTCGATAGGTCCGTCAAAGGTGGGATCCTGCGGCCGGCAGAAGGCCTCGTACCCCGCGACCCTGCGCTTCCCGGCCTCGACGATCGGCTGGTACGCGAAGTCCAGCGATTGCTCCTCGATGGTCCGCTCGAGCGCGGCGAGGCGCTCCACGTCCACGATCGGCTCGGCGATTCGCCGGCCCGTGGCGCCGGCCAGGCCCGGACCGTAGCTGACCACCCGGTTGCGCCCGCTGGCCTTGGCCACGTACAGCGCGGTGTCGGCGGCGCGGATCAGCCCGTCGCGATCCTCGCCGTCATCCGGGAAGCTGGCCACGCCGATGGAAAGGGTCACGGCCGGCACTTCGAGGTCGAAGGGGTGCTCCTCGACGGCCTTGCGCAGCCGCTCGGCAGTGATCGCGGTCCCGGTCTTGGGCGTCTCGGGCAGCACGAGCACGAACTCGTCCCCGCCGTAGCGCGCGGCGATGTCGTGCTCGCGCAGGCGGAAGTGGACGTCGGTGATCCGCGAGCGGCCGCGCACGATCTCCGAGATCGTGGTCAGCACGTGGTCGCCGGCCTGGTGCCCGTGGGAGTCGTTGACCTCCTTGAACCGGTCGACGTCGACGAACATCAGGCCCAGCGGGTGCTCGTACCGCTCGCAGCGGCTGATCTCGTTGCCCAGCCGCTCCTGGAAGTACGCGTGATTGAACAGTCCGGTCAGCGGGTCGCGGGTGGCCAGCGACTCGAGGTTCTGCACCAGCCGGTGCTGCTGGCGGACCCGCTCGAGATGGCGCGCGGCGGCCTCGATCCGCTCACGGACGACCTCGGGTGACCCGAAGGGCTTGACCAGGTAGTCCGAGGCGCGCAGGCGCAGCGCTTCCACCGCCGAGTCGAGCGAGGCACGGGCGGCCAGCACCAGCACGGCGCTGTCCTCCTCGCCCTCGAGTACCTGGCGCGCCAGGTCCAGGCCGCTGCCGTCGGGCAGCTCCACCTCGACCAGCACGAGGTCGTGGTGAAAATGCTCGCGCAGCGTCTGGGCCGCGGCCAGCGAGTCCGCGACCTGGGGCACGTACCCAGCGTCGCAGAGCGGGCCGGAGAGAACATCGCGCGCCGAACGGTCGGGATCGACGATGAGGGCCGTGGGCTTGGTGCCGGGCGTGGGGTCCAAGCGACCTCCGGGGTGTTTCTTTCTTACACTGACAACGGGGTGAGCCGCAAGGTGTAACAAGGGGACGCGAAATCCCTGGGACAGCCCGGGGTCGTGGGCTACACTCGGGTCGATGACGCGTCCGCTGCCCGAGCTGATCGAGGCCTTCATCGCGTTCCTCGCCGCGGAGCGGCGGCTGTCCGACAACACGGTGAGCGCGTACGTCACCGACCTGAACCAGCTCTTCGCCTACCTCGCCCAGGAGCGGGGCTGTTCGATCGGCAGCGTGGACTTGAGCTCCATTGACACGTACGCGGTGCGTGATTATCTTGCGCACATTCGCGGTTCGCTGGCCCCGTCATCGATATCGCGCAAGCTGGCCGCGATCCGCTCGTTCTTTCAATTCCTGAACCGGCGCGGCCTGTTCCCGGGCAATCCCACGGCGCGGCTGCGCAATCCGAGGCAGCCCAAGCGGCTGTTCCAGGCGCCGAGCGTGGACGAGCTGTTCCTGCTGCTCGACGGGCAGGCCGAGGCCGAGGAGCGCGAGGATCCGGGTAATCCGCTCAAGCTGCGCGACCGGGCGATGTTCGAGCTGCTCTATGCCGCGGGCCTGCGCGTCAGCGAGCTGTGCGGCCTCGATCTGCAGGACGTGGATCTGGACCAGGGTCTGGCTCGGGCGCTGGGCAAGGGGAACAAGGAGCGCATCGCGCCGCTGACCGACCGCGCGGTGGAGGCGATCCGGGCCTACCTGCCGCAGCGGGCGGTGCTGCTCGCGCGCGGCCGGGGCGAGAAGGCGCCCGAGGCGATGTTCCTCAACCACCGCGGCGGGAGGCTGACCCGCCGCAGCGTGGCCCGGCGCCTCAAGGCCCGGCTCGACGCCCTGGCAGCGAACCGGCGCTACAGCCCGCATGCGCTGCGGCACGCCTGCGCCACTCACCTGCTGGAGGCGGGCGCTGATCTGCGCACGATCCAGGAGCTGCTGGGGCACGCGAGCCTGAGCACGACGCAGCGCTACACGCACCTGGGCGTGGAGCGGCTGGCCGCGGTGTACGACAAGGCGCACCCGCGGTCGAAGAGGAGAGAGTAGATGTTTGAAGGCACAACCATCGTGGCAGTGCGAAAAGGCGACCAGGTCGTGGTCGCCGGCGACGGCCAGGTGACTCACGGCAACACCGTGCTCAAGGCCAAGGCCAACAAGATCCGCCGCCTGGCCGAGGGCAAGGTGCTCGCCGGATTCGCCGGCTCCACGGCCGACGCCTTCACCCTCTTTGAAAAGTTCGAGGGCAAGCTCAAGCAGTTCGGCGGCAACCTGACCCGCGCCGCCGTGGAGCTGGCCAAGGACTGGCGCATGGACAAGGCCCTGCGCCGGCTCGAGGCGCTGCTGCTCGTGGCCGACCCGGAGCAGACCCTGCTGCTCTCCGGCTCGGGCGACGTGATCCAGCCCGACGATCCCGCGATCGCGATCGGCTCGGGCGGGCCGTACGCCCTGGCCGCGGCCAAGGCCCTGCTGCAGCACGCGGATCTCTCCGCACGCCAGATCGCGGAGGAGAGCCTGCGCATCGCCGGCGAGATCTGCGTGTTCACCAACGATCAGATCACGATCGAGGAGCTTTGAGACCATGGAAGAAGAAGAAATCGGCGGACGGGTGTTCACCCCGCGCGAGGTCGTGGGCGAGCTGGATCGGTACATCGTGGGCCAGGACAAGGCCAAGCGGGCCGTGGCCATCGCGCTGCGCAACCGCTGGCGCCGGCGCCAGGTGCCCGAGCCGCTGCGCGACGAGATCGCGCCCAAGAACATCATCATGATTGGCCCCACCGGCGTGGGCAAGACCGAGATCGCACGGCGCCTGGCCCGGCTGTCGCAGGCGCCCTTCCTCAAGGTCGAGGCCACCAAGTACACCGAGGTGGGTTACGTCGGCCGGGACGTGGAGTCGATGATCCGCGACCTGACCGAGCTGGCCGTGACCATGGTCCAGGCCGAGGAGGCGGAGAAGGTCGAGGTGCGGGCCGCCGAGCTGGCCGAGGAGCGGCTGCTCGATCTGCTGCTGCCGCCGCCGCCCAAGCGGCCGGTGGACGTCAGCGCCGACGACGCGGCCGATGATCTGGACGCCGATTATCACAAGTCGCGCGAGCAGCTGCGCGGGCTGCTGCGTAGGGGCAAGCTCGACGACCGCGAGGTCGAGCTGGACGTGGCCAGCCACACCACGCCCTTCCTCAAGATCTTCTCCGGCCAGGGCATGGAGGAGATGGGCCTGAACATGCAGGACATGCTCGGCGGCATGATCCCCAAGCAGAAGAAACGCCGGATGGTCAAGATCCCGGAGGCGCTGACCCTGCTGGTCCAGGAGGAGGCGCAGAAGCTGGTCGACCAGGACGCGGCCGTGAAGAAGGCCGTGCGGCGGGTCGAGGAGGCCGGGATCGTGTTCCTCGACGAGCTGGACAAGGTGGCCGGCCGGGAGACGGGCGGCCACGGGCCGGAGGTCTCGCGCGAGGGCGTGCAGCGCGACCTGCTGCCCATCGTCGAGGGCACCACCGTGCAGACCAAGTACGGCATGGTCAGGACCGACCACATCCTGTTCATCGCGGCCGGCGCCTTCCACGTGAGCAAGGTCTCCGATCTGATCCCCGAGTTGCAGGGCCGCTTCCCGATCCGGGTCGAGCTGTCGAGCCTGACCGAGGAAGACTTCGTGCGCATCCTCACCGAGCCCGAGAACTCGCTGGTGCGGCAGTACACCGCGCTGCTGGAGACCGAGCAGGTCGCGCTCGACTTCACCGACGAGGCGGTGACGACGATCGCCAGCATCGCGGCCCAGGCCAACTCGCGGGCCGAGAACATCGGCGCTAGACGTCTCCACACCGTGATGGAGGCCCTGCTCGACGAGATCAGCTTCGACGCGCCCGACCTGGCGGGTCAGAACGTCAAGATCGAGGGCGGTCAGGTCAAGGAGAAGCTCGAGGCGCTGCTCTCGGACCAGGATCTGTTCCGCTACATTCTCTAGAGCGCTGCCTCGATATCAGTCTGACGGAAGGCGTTGCCCACGAACAGCAGCGGCTGGTCCGCGACACGGGCGATGGCGTAGCTCATGCAGTCGCCGAAGTTGAGGCGGGCCGGGTGGCGGCCCTTGCCGAAGCGCAGGAAGGCCTCGGTCGCCTCGCGCCAGTGGCGCTCGCCGAACGGGACCTCGACCATCTCTGACTCCTGCATGAAGCGAGAAAGATCGGGGCGTGGATCCTGGTTGATTCTGGAAGCGAGTACGATCGCCGTCTCCGTGAGGGTGGGTGTTCCGATGCCGACGGAGTCCGCGGAGAGCATCGCTCTCACCAGCCTCTCGAAACCGGGCTCCTCCTGAACGATCGCGATCACGGCGGAGGTATCGACGATCATACGCCGTCCGGACCGTATCCGAGTATCTCGTCCTCCTCTTCCCTGGTCAGCCTGCGGCCTCGCTGATCCTCGGGGATCTTGGGCCAGATCTCTCGCTCGAGGAATCGGATGAACTCGGCGGTACGATCCCGCGGTGTCTCGCGGAAGGCCAGCCGCTGCTTGCGCTCGAGCAGGGCCTTGCGAATTGCCTCGGTCTTGGTCTCGCCGGTGAGCTTGGCTATCTCCGCGGCCAACCGCTCGACCTCCTTGTTCTTGATGCTCATCGCCATCGCCGCACCTCGCGACCACGGTAGGTTGAATTATATAAAAAGTCAACCTATATACAGAAGCATATGTTCAGTGTTGTCGCTTGCCCCAGAGGAGCGGATCGCCTAGTCTTCCAGGGAAATGGACCTGTTCCCGCGAAGGATCATCATCTCGGCTTCCCGCCGGCAGGACATGCCGGCCTGCGCGCTGGACCGGCTGCTGGAGCAGGTGCGGGACCGCGAGTTCGTGTGGCGCCAGCCCTTCTCGGGCAAGGAGATGCGGCTCGCCTTCCAGCCCGAGGAGGTGTTTTGCCTGGCGCTGTGGTCGAAGGACTTCGGCGGGCTGCTCGCCAGCGACGAGGCACGGGAACTGCTCGACCCGCTCAACCCGTACTACATCTTCACGGTCAACGACTGCGCCGCGCTGGAGCGCGGGCTGCGCACCCCGCTCGAAGAGCGGCTGGACCAGGCCGCCGCGATCATGAAGCGGTACGGCGAACCGCGGATGATGTGGCGCTTCGACCCGATCGTGCACTGGCGCGATGCGGCCGGCGAGGAGCACCACAACTTCAAATCCTTCGAACGCATCGCGACAGCGATGGCCGAGCTTGGCGTCACGCGCTGTACCTTCAGCTTTGCCCAGCTGTACGGCAAGGTGCTCAAGCGGCAGAAGCGGCTGGACCTTCAGTTCGTTGATCCGCCGCTTTCGCGAAAGCTGGAGATCCTCGCTGGCCTGGCGACCTTCACGGAGCGGCTTGGCATCCGCATGCTCGCCTGCTGTCAGCCCGAGCTCGTCGATGCTCACCCCAACGTGGGCGCGGGCTCGTGCATCGACGGACCGTATTTGGCGGAGGCGATCGACGCCGACGCCACCGGTCTCGACCTGTCCCCGCACCCGAGCCGCGAGGGCTGCGGCTGCACGCGCTCGATCGATGTGGGCCGGTACGAGCCCTGTGCGCACCGCTGCGCGTACTGCTATGCCAACCCGAGCCTGGACTGATACCGAGGCGTTTCTGCTATGGCACCTCGATTCCCATGTCCCGCAGTTGTCCCGTCACCTGTCCTGCCCAGTCTCTGTTGGCCGCCGGGCTGGCCGGGCTGGGGTGCAGGATCCGGCCGCAGCGCAGATCGGCATCGTCGAGCGCGATGCGGGCGCGCTTCTCGGCAAAGGCGCCGATGCCGACCAGCCACATCGGCCCCAGGGCCTGCACGGTCTGACGCAGCGCCTCGTCGCACGCCGCGAACAGGGGCTCGCGCTCGGCCTTGGGCAGCTTGTCCGGCGTGATGTTGCGTCCGGTCTCGGCCATGAACACCAGCGGGCAGTAGTTGGCGATGAAAAAACGGGCGAAGAACTCCTCCGGCGTGTCGAAGTGTTCCCCGGCCCAGCCCCAGAGGCGCGCGCCGCTGACCTCGCTGCGCGGGCAGTCGAAGCCCTGGATGGGCCGCTTGGGGTGTTCCTGCGGCGGCCTGCCGATGGGAGCCTCGATGCCCAGCCAGCCGCGCACGGCAGCGATCTCTCCGAAGGGTACCCCGCATTGAGCCATACCAAAGGGGCCGGGGTTCATACCCAGGAGCAGGACCTGCTTGGGGCTCTGGCCGAAGCGGCGCAGGTACTCTGCATGGGGCGCCCATGCATAGTGGAGCGGACTGTACACGTGGGTCACGGGCGGGCCGAAGCGCAGGGTCGAGACCTGGTGGCGGAGCTCCTTGGCGATGTGCAGCGGATCCATGGGGCTGTGCTAGCATGCGGGACAGGATCACGCCAGCGCTGCGAACCGGCACCCTGCGCGGCGGCGGGATCGACCTGGGGGATTGCCGCTGCTTCCGCTCGCGCTCCCTGGATCAGCGCAGCAGCAAGTAGGCCCAGTTCAGAACTGCGGCGCCGAGCAGGGCCACGAGCAGGGTCCAGCGGTTGGCCCGGGTCAGGCCGATCCGCACCCCGCGGCCCAGCACCAGCTGGACCAGCGCTGCCAGGGACAGCAGCCCGAGGACCAGGGCCAGCACAGCGTCCAGCGGATTGATCGAGATTGCGCCGGCCACGTCGCCGTGCAGGAGGCGGATCAGGGTCGAGGTCATGCCGCACAGGGGGCAGGGGTACCCGGTCACGGTGCGCCAGGGGCAGGGCAGGCCCGGGATCAGGCCGGCCTGCCGGAGCAGGGCATAGCCCACGACCACGGCCGCGGCCGCGAGCAACCACTTCTGGCCTTGGCCGAGCTGCCGTCGGGCCTGCAGGTCGATCCGCATCGCGGGTCCTTTACCACGGAGCGCAGGACCGGGCCAGCGCGGAAATTGACCTGGCTCGATGGTACACGATATATTCAGCAATTGCAGGATGCTAGGAGGAGGGATGGCGGGAGCGATCTCCGACAGCACAATACCGCGCCTGGTCGAGGGGATCAACCTCGCGACGCTGTCATTGACCCCCAAGGAGGGGTTCTTCATCACCCGCATCGATGGCATCACCCGGTTCACGGATCTGTGCTCGATCACCGGGCTCTCGCCGGGCTCGGCGCGGGAGGTGCTGGAGAAGCTGCACCGCTCCGGTGCGGTGAGCTGGGACGGGGCCGAAGCCGGCGATCCTGCCTCGGCCGCACCGTCCGCGCCGGCCCTCGATCGCGAGGCCCTGGCCGAGCGTGTCGATCTCGACGACGAGCTCAAGGAGCTGATCCTGCGCAAGCACGGCAGCCTGGCCGAGCACAATCACTACCAGGTCCTCGAGATCGATCGCCGGGCCTCGACCAGGACGATCAAGCAGGCCTATCGCAGGTTGGCCGCGATCTATCATCCCGATCGCTTCTTCCGCCGGGACATCGGCTCGTACCGCGGGCGCCTGGAGCAGATCTGCCTGCGCCTGCGCGAGGCCGACCAGACGCTGATCAACGACCGGGCGCGGCGGCTGTACGACGACAAGCTGTTCGTGGCGCCCCGGCTCAAGAAGCGCGGGACGCAGCGGAGCCGGGCGCGCAAGAAGGCCCAGCTCGAGGCCCATCCGGTGATGCAGAAGGTCAAGAAGGGCCGGGAGTACTACCAGGCCGCGGTGGAGGCCCGGAAGAACGGGGACATCCTCGCCGCGGACGCGAGCCTGAAGCTGGCCATCGCCTGTGATCCCAAGCGACAGGAGTATCGGGACTTTGCCGGGGCCATCGAGCAGGAGCTGAACAAGGAGAAGGCTCGCGCGGTGTTCCAGCGGGCCGTGGCCGCAAGCGAGATCCACAACGAGTCCGAGGCGCTGGTCGGATTTCGCCGGGCGATGGAGCTGGATCCCCTGGAGGCGGAGTACCTGATCCGCTACGCCGCGTACTCGGCCGAGCGCGGCGGCGATCTCGACGAGGCCCTGGTAGTGGCCCGACGGGCCGTGTTCCGCTCCGGCAACGACCCGGAGTGCCGCCAGATCTACGCCCAGCTGCTCGAGCGCACGGGAAAGCTGGATGAGGCCGTGGACGAGTACCGCAAGCTGACCGATAGTGCCCAGACCGCGGCATTTGCCATGGAGCGCCTCGAGGCGCTGGAGAGCAAGACCAAGAAGAAGAGCAAGAAGAAGAAATCCCTGTTCTGACTGACTGTTTCTTGCGCCCCCGCGAGGGCTCTGATAGCATTTTCCGCTGCGGCCAGTTCGGGAGAGGAGGAAGCCCTGATGAGCCTCGTTGAAAAGATCTCGGGCCTACACGATGCCGAGGAATTCCGCGACCTGCACTGGGCAGGAAGCTTCGAGGATTATCTCGGGCTGGTCAGGCAGAGCCCGCGGGTCACGCGGACCGCGTTCCAGCGCGTGTACGACATGATCCTCTCCTATGGCAAGGAAGAGTACATCGACAACAAGAAGACGCTGATTCACTACCCCTTCTTCGACGACGAGCAGCACGACGGCAAGGACGCGATCTTCGGGCTCGATATCCCGCTGATGCGGCTGGTCAACCTGTTCAAGTCCGCGGCCAAGCAGTACGGCACCGAGAAGCGCGTGCTGCTGCTGCACGGTCCGGTGGGCAGCTCGAAGAGTACGATCGTGCGGCTGATCAAGGCCGGCCTCGAGGACTACTCCCGATCCCCGGAGGGTGCGCTGTACTCGTACACCTGGGTCGATCTGGAGGAAGAGGGCGAGCTGCCGTGTCCGGTGAACGAGGAGCCGCTGCACCTGATCCCGGAGGCGCTGCGGGCCAAGGCGGTCTCCGAGCTCGGCCTGGCAGAGGGCGTGGACTTCGAGATCCCCCTGGATGGCGGGCTGTGTCCGGCCTGCCGCTTCCTGTTCCAGAAGCTGCTGGCCAAGTACGACGGCGACTGGTCCAAGATGGTCGAGAAGCACATCCGCGTCCGGCGCGTGGTGCTCTCCGAGCAGGATCGCGTGGGCATCGGCACCTTCCAGCCCAAGGACGAGAAGAACCAGGACTCGACCGAGCTGACCGGCGACCTGAATTACCGCAAGATCGCGATCTACGGCTCGGATTCGGATCCGCGCGCCTTCAACTTCGACGGCGAGTTCAACATCGCCAACCGCGGGATCATCGAGTTCATCGAGGTACTCAAGCTCGACGTGGCCTTCCTCTACGACCTGCTCTCGGCGTCGCAGGAGCACAAGATCAAGCCGAAGAAGTTCCCGCAGTGCGACGTCGACGAGGTGATCATCGGGCACACCAACGAGCCCGAGTACCGCAAGCTGCAGAGCAACGAGTACATGGAGGCCCTGCGCGACCGCACGGTCAAGGTCGACATCCCGTACATCACCAAGCTCTCGCAGGAGATCAAGATCTACACCAAGGACTTCAACGACGAAACCGTGCCCGGGATCCACATCGCGCCGCACACCCTGGAGACCGCGGCGATGTGGGCCGTGCTGACACGCCTCGAGGATCCGAAGAAGGCCCAGCTGACCCTGCTGCAGAAGCTCAAGCTCTACGACGGCAAGATGCTCACCGGCTTCACCGAGGACTCGGTCAAGGAGCTGCGCAAGGAGACCGAGCGCGAGGGCATGGAGGGTATCTCGCCGCGCTACATCCAGGACAAGATCAGTAACGCGCTGGTCAGCGACCAGACGCTGGGCTGCATCAACCCCTTCATCGTGATGAACGAGCTCGAGAGCGGGCTGCGCCATCACTCGCTGATCACCAGCGAGGAGCAGCGAACCAGTTTCCGTGAGCTGCTCGGGGTGGTGCGGCAGGAGTACGAGGAGATCGTCAAGAACGAGGTGCAGCGGGCGATCAGCGCGGACGAGGAGGCGCTGGACAACCTATTCAAAAACTACATCGACAACATCAAGGCCTACACCCAGAAGGAGAAGGTCAAGAACCGGTACACCGGCCAGGACGAGGAGCCGGACGAGCGGCTGATGCGCTCGATCGAGGAGAAGATCGGCATCTCCGATGCGGGCAAGGATGACTTCCGCCGCGAGATAATGAACTTCATCGCAGCCAGAGTGGTGGAGAAGAAGCCGCCCTTCCGCTGGGACACCAATGACCGGCTGCGCCGGGCGCTCGAGCTGAAGCTGTTCGAGGACAAGAAGGACACGATCCGCCTCACCTCGCTGGTGACCGGAGTCGTCGATCAGGAGAGCCAGGACAAGATCGACGTGGTCAAGGCCCGGCTGAAGAGCCAGTTCGGCTACTGCGAGATTTGTTCGACCGACGTGCTCAACTTCGTGGCCAGCATCTTCGCCCGGGGTGAGGCCGAGGAGAAAGCTTAAGGCACCTTGAGGATTCCGCCCAAGATCGACGCCGACCAGGGCCGCTTCCGGCAGATCGTGCGCGGGCACGTGCGCAAGAACCTCAAGCGCTATATCTCGCAGGGCGAGCTGATCGGCCGGGTCGGCGGCGGTCGGGTGCGGATCCCGGTGTCCCGGCTCAAGCTGCCGCACTTCCAGCACGGCGGCAAGAAGTCGGGCGGCGCCGGCCAGGGGCCGGGCGACGTGGGCGATCCGCTCGGCCCGGGCGAGGCCCAGCCGGGCTCCGGGCAGGCCGGCGATCAGCCGGGAGAGCACGACCTCGAGGTCGACATGTCGCTCGAGGAGCTGGCCAAGATGCTCGGTGACGAGCTGGAGCTGCCCCGCATCGAGCCCAAGGGCAAGTCCAAGATCCACACCACCATCGAGCGCTATACCGGGATCCGCAGCGTGGGGCCCGAGAGCCTGCGGCACTTCAAGCGGACCTTCCGGCAGGCGCTCAAGCGGCAGATCGCCAGCGGGATGTACAACCCGGAGAATCCGGTGATCATCCCGATTCGCGAGGACCGGCGGTACCGCTCGTGGAAGCTGGCCCAGCAGCCGGAGAGCAACGCGGTGCTGATCTACATGATGGACGTCTCCGGCTCGATGGGCGACGAGCAGAAGCAGATCGTGCGCATCGAGAGCTTCTGGATCGACACCTGGCTGCGGTCGCAGTACGACGGCATCGAGACCCGGTACCTCATTCACGACGCCGAGGCCAGGGAGGTCGACCGGGAGACCTTCTTCCATACCCGGGAGAGTGGCGGCACGATGATCTCCAGTGCGTACCGGCTGTGTGACGAGATCATCGACAGCGACTACCCGGCCGCTGATTGGAACATCTATCCCTTCCACTTCTCGGACGGCGACAACTGGTCCGCGGACGATACCAAGCGCTGCGTGGAGCTGCTCCGCGAGCGGATCCTGCCGGTCAGCAACCAGTTCGGCTACGGCCAGGTCCGCAGCCCGTACGGCAGCGGCAAGTTCATCGACGACCTGACCGAGCACTTCGAAGATACCGAGAACCTGGTGACCTCCCGCATCGACGACCGCGAGATGATCGTGCAGTCGATCCGGGATTTCCTCGGCAAGGGGCACTAGCGGTGGGCAAGGACCGCAAGAAGGACAAGGCGCTCGATCTGCTGGCGACCGGCCGGTGGGACAAGGCTCGGGATCTGCTGAAGAAGATCCTCGCCGACCATCCCGAGGACTACCGGCTGTGGCTGCGGCTCGGCGATGCGTACCGCAAGCTTCAGGACAGCACGAACGCGGTCGAGGCGTACCGCAAGGCGGCCCGCGGATTCGGCGCGGCGGGCTTCCTGGTGCAGGCCATCGCCTGCCAGAAGCAGGTGCTCGATCTGAAGCCGGACGAGGACGAGATCCACGAGGAGCTGGCCGCGCTCTACGCCCAGCGCGGCATGACCTACAAGCGGCCTGCCAGGCCCGAGCCCGAGATCGAGACGCCCGCCGGACCACCGGCGGAGCCCGTTCCAGAGGCCAAGGCTCCGAAGAAGAAGGCGGTGGAGGAGAAGGCGCCAGAGCCCGCGGATGCCGCGCCCACGATCGAGCCGCTGCCAGACGGCGGCGAGCCCGCGTCATCCTCGATCGAAGACGATTCCGCGCAGGAGATGCGCGCCGCCCGGGTCGAGCTGCGCTTGCCCGACGGGCCAGCAGTGGAGCCGCCGGAGATCGGTTTGGACCCGGCCGTGGCCGTGGCCGAGGATCTCGAGGATCTCCAGGCCGAGATGCCGGAGATCTGGACCCCGCCCTCGGCCGACGAGCTCCCCCCGGTTCCGCTGCTCGCGGACCTCGACGCCCGCGAGCTGCGCACCCTGCTCGAGCGGCTGACGCGCAAGGCCGTGGCCCAGGGCGAGGTCGTCTTCAGGGAGGGCGACGAGGGGGACTCGCTGTACATGATCAGCCGCGGCCGCGTTGGCGTGTTCACCGGCGAGTACACCGACATCGAGGATCTGCTGGCCGTGCTCGGCGAGGGCGAGTTCTTCGGCGAGTTCGCACTGCTGACCAAGCACCGCCGCCAGGCCTCGGTGGTCGCGCTCGACGACTGCGAGCTGCTCGAGGTGAGCCAGGAGACCTATCGGGCCGTGATCGAGGAGCATCCCCGGGTGCGCGAGGTGGCCCAGGAGTACTACCATCGGCGCATCCTGGCCAACCTGCAGCAGCGCTGCGCCCTGTTCCGCAGCCTGCCGCCCGAGGAGCGCGAGCGAGTGCTGGGGCTCGGCGAGCGCAGGGTGTTCCTCGAGGGCACGCCGATCCTGCGCGAGGGCATGCGCGGCGACTCGCTGTTCGTGATCGCCGACGGCGAGGTCGAGGTGCGCGTCAACTTCGGGAACGGCGATCTACAGCTGGCCCGCCTGGGTCCCGGAGAGTTCTTCGGCGAGGTCAGCGCGCTGACCGGGAATCCCTGCACCGCCGATGTGTTCGCCGTCAGCCGCGTCGAGGTCGTGGCCTTCGAGCGGGAGGCGGCCGCGCAGCTGGCGGCGCAGTTCCCGTCGATCCGGCGCATCCTCGAAGCCTTCAGCGACCGGCGGCTGCACCGGACCCTGGGCAAGCTGGAAGCGGTCCTGGGACAAGGCCCGGACCCGGGAGCGGGCGAGGGCTCGAAGGGCAAGGACGGGGAGGGCTGAGAGAGCGCGATGCTGCAACTTTCCGACGAGCTGGTAGCGCTGCGCGATCTGATCCAGGGTTGGGCCATCGAGTACGACCTCGACTTCTATCCGGTCATCTTCGAGATGGTCGACTACAAGCAGATGAGCGAGATAGCCGCGTACGGCGGCTTCCCCAATCGCTACCCCCACTGGCGCTTCGGCATGGAGTACGAGCAGCTCTCCAAGAGCTACACCTATGGGCTGTCCAAGATCTACGAGATGGTGATCAACAACGATCCCGGCTATGCGTACCTGCTGCTGAACAACCAGCTCGTCGATCAGAAGCTGGTGATGGCCCATGTGTATGCCCACTGCGATTTCTTCAAGAATAACATCTACTTCGAGCATACGAACCGCAACGCGGTCAACGAGTTCGCCAATCACGCTTCGCGCATCCGCCGCCTGATCGAGCGGATCGGCCTGGAGTCGGTCGAGAGCTTCATCGATACCTGCCTGTCCCTGGACAACCTGATCGACATCCACCACCCGGCGATCCGGCGCCGGCCGCAGGGCGGCTCGGACCGGGGCGTCGAGCGCCAGCCCGAGGCCCGGCGGCTCCAGAGCAAGACGTACATGGATCGCTACATCAACCCCAGCGAGTTCCTCACCCGGCAGCAGGAGCGGGCGGCCAAGGTCCAGGCCACGGAGCAGCGGCGAGATCCGGCGGCGCCGGAGCGCGACCTGCTGCTGTTCCTGCTCGAGCGGGCGCCGCTCACGCCCTGGCAGCAGCAGGTGCTGGAGATCGTCCGCGAGGAGGCGTACTACTTCGCGCCCCAGGCCCAGACCAAGATCATGAACGAGGGCTGGGCCAGCTACTGGCACTCCAAGATCATGACCGAGCGGGCCTGCGAGCCGGACGAGGTGGTCGACTTCGCCGACCACCACGCCGCGACCATGGCCGTGCAACCCGGCCAGCTCAATCCGTACAAGCTGGGCCTGGAGCTGCTGCGCGACATCGAGGAACGCTGGGATCAGGGACGCTTCGGCAAGGCCTTCGAGGAATGCGACGACGCCGGCCTGCGGGCCACCTGGGACAAGGCCCTCGGCCTGGGGCGCGACAAGATCTTCGAGGTGCGGCGCCTGTACTGTGACGTGACCTTCATCGACGAGTTCCTCACGCCCGAGTTCTGCTCGCGCCATCTGCTCTACGCCTTCGATTACGATCGACGGCGTGAGCAGTATGTGATATCGAGCCGGGAGTTCGAGGCGATCAAGCAGAAGCTGCTGTTCGGCCTGACCAACTTCGGTCAGCCGGTGATCGAGGCGATCGACGCCAACCACGCCAACCGCGGCGAGCTGCTGCTGATGCACCGGCACCTGGGCGTCGATTTGGATCTGCCCGAGGCCCAGGACACGCTGGAGAACCTCTGCAAGATCTGGAGCCGGCCGGTGCACATCGAGACGATCGTGGAGGAGAAGAGGATGCGCTTGAGCTTCGACGGCAAGGAGCACGGCCAGCAGGAGCTGGGAGACGAGTCGTGAGCGAGCCGACGCGAGGGAACGCGAAGCGCGATCGCCGCGGCCGTAGCTCGGCCGCCGAGTTCCTGCTGACCGTGGCCGCGCTGCTCGGCGCGGGAGCGCTAGGTCTGTACGCCTTTGCGCCGGAGGTCCTCGAGCGCGACCGGCCGGTCGCAGAGCCGGTTGCGCCCCGGTCGATCGTCCGGCCGGCGGTGGTCGAGAAGCCCGAGCCCGCGGAGGCGGCGACCGAAGATCGGGCGACCGCCGAGCCGTGGTTCCGCGTGGGTGGCTCCCTGCGCCCGGGCCAGACCATGTTCGCCGCTCTGTCCGCCGGCGGCGTCGATCCGGCGGCGGCGCAGGAGGCGATCCGGTCGCTCGAAGGACTGGTCAGCTTCCGCCGGGCCCGCCCGGGCGACCGCTACGAGGTGGCGATCGACGAGACCGGCGCGGTGAAGCGGTTCCAGTACCAGACCTCTTCGCTCAAGCGTTTCGTGGCCGAGGAGCAGGGCGGGAAGCTCGTCGGCCGGCGGATCGAGATTCCGGTCGAGAAGCGCGTGGTCGGCATCGGCGGTCGGCTCCGCTCCTCGCTCTACGAGACCCTGCAGCGACAGGGCGAGGATCCGGGGCTGGCCTTCCTGCTCGTCGATGCCTTTGCCTGGGACATCGACTTCTACTGCGATCCCCGGGAGGGCGACACCTTCCGCATGCTGGTCGAGCAACTCGTGGTGGAGGGTCGGCCGCTGGGGTACAGCCAGCTGCTGGCTGCCGAGTATTTGGGCGAGCTGGTCTCGGTCACCGGGTACCGCCACGAGGACCAGGGAGGCGGCGTGGGCTACTACGACGAGAGGGGGCAGAACCTGCAGAAGACCTTCCTCAAGTCGCCGCTGAAGTACGCCCGCGTCACCTCCGGCTTCGGGCGGCGGGTGCATCCGGTGCTCGGCTTCTCGCACCGGCACAATGGTGTGGACTTTGCCGCGCCGAGCGGCACGCCGGTGTGGGCCGCGGCCGACGGCATGGTCAAGCGCGCGGGCTGGATCGGCGCCTGCGGCCGGGCGATCTTCCTGCGGCACCCCACGGGCCACGAGACCCAGTACTGCCACCTCTCGCGGATCGCGCCGGGCGTGAAGCTCGGCCAGCGCGTGGCGCAGAAGCAGGTGATCGGCGCGGTCGGCTCCACCGGTCGCTCCACCGGACCGCACCTGCACTATGGCATGAAGAACCGCGGGCGCTTCGTCAACCCGCTGACCCAGAACTTCCCACGGGGCAAGCCCCTGCCCGGCGAGGAGCTCGAGGCCTTCTCGGCCGACGTGGTGCGCTACCGGGCGAGGCTGGCCGAGATCAGCATCGGCGGTTCGCAGTCCCTGGCGAGCCAGGCCCAATGATCCGTGCCGCGGCCGCGATCGTCCTCGTGCTCGGCGTCGCCGCGACGCCGGCCGTGGACGAAACCCCGGCGCGGCAGGATCCGCCTTCGCCTGCGGCCGCGGAGCTCGAGTCTCCGGCTTTGCCTTCGCCTGCGGCTTCGGCGCGACAGGCGGTGGACGAGCGGATGGCGAGGATGACGCTCAAGGACAAGGTCGGTCAGCTGCTGATGATCGGCGTCGAGGGCTCGCGCGTCGACCGGACCGCGCGCAGGCTGCTGCGGGACATCAAGCCCGGGGGCGTGGCCGTGTTCCGGCGGAACGTCGAGAACACGCGGCAGGTATCCAACCTGCTGCGCCGCATTCGGTCCAGCTACAGGAAGGGCGGGGTGACCCCCTTCCTCGCCGTGGACCAGGAGGGCGGGCTGGTGGTGCGCCTGCGGCGCGGTGCACTGGTTCTGCCGGGGGCGATGTTGCTCGGCGCCGCCGACGACCCCGAGCTGGCCCGCAGGGCCGGGCTGGCCGCGGGGCAGGACCTCAAGCGCCTGGGCTTCAACGTGGATCTCGCACCGGTGCTCGATGTGAACTCCCAGGCCGGCAACCCGGTGATCGGCGTGCGCGCCTTTGGCGACGATCCGGAGCGGGTGGCCGTCCTGGGAGTGGCCTTTGCAGAGGGGCTCAAGGCGGGGGGCGTGATCCCGGTGGCCAAGCACTTCCCGGGCCACGGCGACACTCCCACTGACTCTCACGGCACGCTGCCCACGCTGCCGCATGACCTAGAGCGGCTGCTCGGCTTCGAGCTCAAGCCCTTTGCCGCGGCCATCCGGGAGAAGGCCTGCCCGGCGGTGATGACCGCGCACGTGGCGCTGCCCGCCCTGGAGGAGGAGGGACAGTCCGTGCCGGCCACGCTCTCGCGCCGGGTCGTCGGCGGACTGCTCCGCGAGCGGCTGAACTTCTCGGGCGTGGTCCTCACCGACGACCTCGGAATGGCCGCGCTGTCCGGCCGGAGCATCGGTAACGCGGCGTTAAAGGCTCTGGACGCCGGCGCCGATCTGCTGCTGGTCAGCCGCGGGGATGCGGGGATGCGCGCGGTCCAGAAGACCGTGCTGCGGGCCGTGCGCAAGGGTGAGATACCCGAGGCTCGCATCGACGAGAGCGTGCGGCGGATCCTGGCGCTCAAGCACGAGGCCGGCTTGCTCCCTGCGCCGGCCATGGGGCCCTTCCGGGACGGTCCCACCGCCGAGGCCAAGAAGCTGGTGCTGGAGATCGCCCGGCGCGGCGCCACCCTGGTGAAGAACCGGGACGGAGCGCTGCCCCTGCCCGCCGAGGGCCGGCTGCTGGTCTACTCCCAGTCGCCGAGCTTTCTCTCGCGCCTGAAGCGGGAGCGTCCCAAGATTGCGGGCTGGTCCGTGGCGTACCGCATGTCGGACAAGGCGCTCTCCGCCCTGGTGAAAGACGCGGTCAGGGGCCGCAAGAACGATCGCGTGGTGGTGGCGGCGGTCAATCGCACCGGCGCGCAGCTGGCTCGCGATATCGCTGCTGCGCTGGACACACCCGTGGTGCTGGTCTCCCTCGGCTCGCCGTACCTGCTGGCCGACGCGTCCGACGTGGAAGCGGCCGTGGCCGCGTACAGCTTCCGCTGGCCAGCCTGTGAGGCCGCGGCGCAGCTGGTGGCCGGGGAGATCGAGCCGCAGGGCAAGCTGCCTGTCACCGTCCCCGGCGTGGCCGAGCGCGGCACGAGCCTGCGTTTCGGCGGAGGCGGCAACAGCGCCAAGGCGGCGCGGGCCGAGCCGGCCGCCGAGCCGGCGGCGGCGGTGCCGTAGCGACTCGTGAAAAAACAGGTGCGCGGCTCGTCCAGCTGTGCTAAGCCTCACGGAAATCGAGGGAGTGAAGCCTGGCGTCCATTCACCGGGGTTTTGTTTTGGTGAATGGCGGTGAAGAACAAGGAGGAGGAGATGAGGAAGTCCGGACTGTCGATTGCGGCCGGGGTGATCCTGATCATCATGGCGGTGTTTAACGTCCTCGGCGGCATCAGCGGGCTCGCCTGCGCCGGTGTGGCCGGTGCTGCGGCCGGGATGGCCTCGGGCGCCATCGATTCGCTCGATGACGCCTCGATGAAGGACCTGCCGCCGGACCAGCGCGCCGAGCTGGAGAAGGCCAAGGCCGATCTCGACACGGCAATGTCCACCGGCGTTGGCGGCTTGATGGCCTTCGGCGCGATCGCGCTGATCATCGGTGTGCTCTGCATCGTCTGCGCCATCGGCGTGTTCGGGCTCAAGGTCTGGGCGCCCAACCTCACCGTGGGCACGATGGGCCTGGCGATCCTGGTCAACATCGTCTCCATGGTGATGATGGGCTTCGGCGTGGGCAGCCTAGTCGGTATCGGCCTCGCCGGCTTCGTGGGCTACGCGGCCTTTGCCTCCAAGGACAGCGGCGGTCCGGCCGCGCCGGCCGCGCCGGCCGCGCCGCCGGCCGATCCGGCACCGCCGGCCGATCCGACGCCTCCGGCCGAGGGGTAGTCAGCGCCCCGTTTGTGCTGACGTGGGGCCGTGATCGGAGCTCGCCGTGAGCGATGATCTCCGCGCGCCGTCTCGCTTCCGGCGCCTGCTTCCCTGGGCCGCCGGAGTCTCGGTCTTCCTGCTGATATCGGGCCTGGTCTGGGTCTCCACGCTCAAGGTCGCACACGTGGTGCGGATCTTCGGCCAGCCCCGGTGGGTCGCGGGCGGCCACGCCGCCCTGCGCGTGGGCGTGATCGAGGTGCGGACCGGCTCTCCGGTGCTCGGCATCGGGGTGGCGCTCTCGCTGATCGACCCTGCCGGCCGGTCACACCCGCTGTTTGCCGGACGCTCCGAGGGGACCGCCACGGTGGGGGTGAACCTCGACGTGCCCGAGCTGGCACCCGGACCGTACGAGCTACAGGTCGAGGCGCGCTGGGCCGAGGGGGGCCTCGAGACCCGGAGGGTCGCCGTCGAGATCCTGCCCGCCGGCGCCGAGCGGCCCTTGCCTGCGGCGGCGCCGCCCGGGCCGCAGGAGATCAAGCGCCGGGTGATCGGCGTGGGCGAGTCGCAGGCCGTGCGCTTCGACACCATCCCCACCGGACCGGCGCTGGTCTCCAACATGGAGAACGAGCTGTTCCTGCTCACCGTGAACGAGAAGCAGGACCGGCCGGTGTCGGCCACGGTGAGCGTGGAGCAGGTACCAGGAGAGCACCGCACCGACGCGGCCGGGCTGACCTCGGTGATGGTGCAGCCCAAGCTCGGACGAGAGTTCAAGCTGTCGTTGCATGCCAGCACCGAGGACGGCCGGCAGGGCCGGGCCGAGGCCTTCCTGCCCCTGCCCCCGGTGCAGGTGCGCCTGCTCCCCAGCCGCCGGGTTGTCGAGCCCGGCGGCGAGCTGGTGGCGCACGTGGGCAGCCTGCGCCGGCAGGCGGATCTGCACTGCGACCTGTGGCGCGGCGGGCAGTGGCTCAAGACCCTGGCCCGGCCGGTGACCACCGGGGAGACCGAGTTCGTGATCGAGGTACCCGGCTCGATCAGGGGGCTGCTCAGGCTCCAGGCGTACCTCAACCCGAGCAATCCGAGCCGGGCCCACGATCACCGCGTGGTGCTGGTGGGCGAGCTGGCCGAGGGCCCGGCCGTGGTGGCGTCCCTGCTCGACGGCGGCGCCGAGCTGCCGCCCGTGGCGCGGGCCTGGGCCGAGCTGCCGGTGGGGGGCGAGCAGGCCCCGTACTCGGCCGAGCGCCTGACCCGCGCGGCCCTGGCGCTGGCCGCGGGCGAGTTCCTGCCGCCGCCGGTGCTGCTCGATTCATTCGTCCTCAAGCAGGCCGAGCTCGAGGCGTACGTGGGCCGCATCCGCACCGTGCTCGTGGCCTTGCTCGGCGGCGGCGGCGGGCTGTTCCTGGTGGTGCTGTTCGTTATCGTCGGCGGGCACTACACGCGGACGCGGCGCTCGGTCGAGGCGGCGCTGGCCGAGGAGGCCGAGCTGGACGGCGAGGAGATGGACCTCGGTGCGCGCGGCGTGGGCCTGGAGCTGCTGGCGCTGATGGGAATCATGACCCTGGCGCTGGCCGGGCTGATCTACCTGCTGCTCAACCTCAAGTGGGGACTGTAGGAGGCTTTACACCCAAGGCCTTCGACTCTAAACTTTCGACTTTCGACTTAATACTCAAGCCTAGTAGTCCAGCCTGACAAAGCCCACGATCCGCAAGTTCATCCGTTCTCCGCCGAAGTTGCCGATGTTGCGCTCGTCCTTGACCGAGCTCAAGTCAACGTCCACGGTTTCGGAGCGGCCCGGGAACTGGCGCGGGTACCCGTACGGTTCCGCGCCGCCCAGCAGGTTCCAGCCCTCCACGCCGATCTCCAGCCGGTCGTCGAGGAAGCGCCAGCCGATGCGGGCGTTGAGCATCACCACGTTGCCCAGTTTCTGCCAGACCCAGTTCTCAGCGCCTTCCTCGAAGGAGAACAGGCTGTCCGGGTTGCGCGCCGACTTGTTGTACTCGCTGACCCAGTTGATCCACAACGACATGTTGAAGCCGATGTCCAGGGAGAGCCGGCCGCCGAGGTTGAGCTTGTACGCCGGGTTCTTGGTCTCCTCGCGCTCCTGCTTGGGCCGCGGATTGCCGTCCTCGTCGACCTCGTTGTCCTGCTCGATGTGCAGCCAGGAGAAGTTGGCGAACAGCTTGAGCACGTCGGCCGGCCTGGCCTCGATGCCGATCTCCAGGCCGTACGCCTCGGCGTTGTTGCCGGTGTTGAGGAACTGAACGTATGACTCCTCGCCCCCGGAGAATGCGATGTCCATGCCGTCGAGCTTGTACTCGAACTCCACGAAGTCGCGGTACCAGGTGTAGAAGAAGTCGAGGTTGAGCCGGATGCGGCGGTCCCACACGAAGCCCAGGTACCCGAACTCCAGCGAGTACACCTTCTCGTTGTCCAGATCCTCGTTGCCGATGCCGTCGACGAACAGCTTCTCGAGGTTCTCCTTGAGGCCCGCGATCGGCTGCGAGCCCTCGATGAACTCGACGTCGAGATGCATCGCGGCCTCGAGGAAGCTCGGCTTGCGGAAAGCCGAGCCGAAGCCGACGCGCAGGTAGTGCTCCTCGTACGGGTTGAACGAGAGGTTGGCGCGCGGCGAGATGCCGTCCACCGTGGCCGGGGTGATGTCGTTGAAGTCCAGCCTGAGCCCTGCCGTGATCAGCATCCAGTCCACGAACTTCAGCTCGTCCTCGAGCAGCACGCCGCCGCGCTTCTCCATGTGGTCATCGGGAACGATGTTGGTGCCGGTGTAGGTGATGACCCGTCCGTTGGCGCCGATGGTCAGGCGGTTGTACGGGATCACGCCCTCGGGCGTGGTGTAGAGCACCTCGCCGTCGATCGTCTCGCCGCTGCCCTGCAGCCGCTGGGGGAAGTAGAGCGCACCGGCGTCGAAGCCGACCGCGGCGGTGCCGAGTTCGATCGGCTCGAGCCCGATGAACCCGAGCTGGGCGTCGAGGTGGTTCCAGTACGCGCGAAATTCGAGGCCGGAGTAGCTGAAGGCGAGCGTGGTGTAGGTCTGCAGCGCCTCGACCCCGATCTCGGCGATGGTGGAGTAGATCTTGTTTCCGCCGCGGTACTCGTTGTCGATGATCTTCTCGTACTCGCGGTTGATCCGACCCTGCTCGGCGACGTCGTCGGTCCGGTTGAAGGCTCGGGCCAGCCGGCGTTCCTCGGCGTATTCCCGCGACTCGGCGCCGGGCTGCACCTGGACCAGGCCCAGCTCGAGGGACAGCTCCATGTCCTCCATCAACTCGAAGGCGGCAAAGAAGCGACCGCGCGCCACGTCCTTGGCGTTGTAGTCGCTGTTCCACCAGGCGTTCATCGAGTCGTACCCGGCCGAGCCGGCATAGGTGAATGCCCCGCTCTTGCCGTACACCGAGCCGTGGGCCGTGATCGTGCCCACGGAGCCGACCCGGACCGCCGCTATCGCCGAGAGGCCGTCGGTCTTCTGGCGGCGGGTGATGATGTTGATCACGCCCGAGTACGCGTTGGCGCCGTGCAGCGTGCTGCCCGGGCCGCGCATGACCTCGATCCGCTCGATCTCCTCGATCGATATCGGCAGCGCCTCCCAGAAGGTCTGGCCGAACAGGTCGACGTTGACCTCGCGGCCGTCGATCAGCACCAGCACCAGGTTGTTCATCTCGGTGGTCAGGCCGCGCATGCCGAGCGTGATGTTGCTCGGGTTGATGTGGTAGATCTCCACTCCCGGCGCCATGCGCAGCGCCTCGACGATCGACGACACGCCCGAGTAGCGCAGATCCTCCTTGGTCAGCACGAAGATCGCGGCCGGCGCCTCGCCGATCTTCTGCTCGCGTTTGCTGGCGGAGACGACCACGTCCTCGGCGCCGTACACCGCGAACACCTCATCCAGCTCCTCGGTGCCGGTGATCGGAGCGCCAGGCGCCTCCTCGCCGGGCGGGGGCGGCAGGGGCGGGGGCAGGTCGTCCGCGTCCTCTCCGGACACGATCGGCTCCCAGGTCCGCACGGCCTCGCCGTCGGCCGGGTCATCGTCGTCGTCCTCCCAGCCCGGGGCCGAGGGCGGGCTGTCCTCGCGGACCGTCACGCCGCTGGGTGCGCCGCCCTTGATGCGGATCCGCTTGGGCCTGCGGGGGCTGGCGCAGACGTTGGTCTCGTTGCCTTTCTTGTCCGCGATGCGGAAGTAGTACTCGAGGTAGCTGCCGCGCAGCTCGTCGGCGGGCACGGCGGCGCGGTACAGATCGCCGGCGATGCGCATCACCGGGAAGGCCGAGAACTCTCGCTCGCCCTGATAGCGGATGAACAGCACCACCGAGCGGATGCGATGATACTCGGGGAAGTTGGCCTCGAGGATGAAATCCTGACCGATCTCGGCGAGCAGGGGCGGCTGGTGCAGGCAGGTGAACTGGATCTCGTCCTGGGCAGCGACCGGAGCGGAGGGCAGGAGCAGCAGGCCGGCGAGGAGGATCGGCGCGATGAATCTCATGTATACTGGCTAGCACGAAGGGTATCAGGGAGCAAGAGTAGCTTCAGACCAAAGACTTTCGACTTTCGACTTTGAACCCCAAAGCCTACTCCCGCCCCAGCCCTGCCCGCGCCGGCGCCCCGTCGCCGGCCGCCTCCGGCACCAGCTGCGCCGTGCCGGCCAGACGCTCGAACAGCGGCTGGTAGTCATCGTACGCCATGACCTCGGCGCCGGTGAACAGCACGTACAGCCGGTCGCCCACCGGCAGGAGGTGGGCGTCCACGCGCTGGCGGGAGACGCGATAGGTCCACTCCAGACCCAGGCGGCGCCACAGCATCCCGTTGATCAGCCGATCGGCCTCGCCTCGCGTCTCCAGGCCGTGGACCTCGCCGTGACGGACCAGGGCGCCGAGATACTCCTCGCGGAAGTAGGTCGCGGCCCGGTCCAGGTCGCGGGGCCGGTCCAGCATCAGCACGCCGGCGCTGATCCACTCCTCTCCGTTGCCGCGGGCCGTGAAGCGCCAGAACTCCGGCGTCGGCCCCCAGCTGTCCGGAGCATCGAAGCGGATGCCCACGTCACGGTCCTGGATCTCGGTCAGCCTCGGGAGGTACGCCCGGCTCAGCTGGCCGCCGACGACGAGTAGCGCCACCACCGTGGCCAGGGGTAGCCCCTTGCGCAGCAGCGGCTGCCACCGCCCCTTACTCTCCTCCTCCAGCAGCTCGGCGGGCAGCAGCATTGCAGCCACGCAGCCGCCGAGCAGACCGCCCAGGTGGGCGTAGTTGTCGATGCCCGGGTTGGACAGGCCGAGCCAGAAGCAGAACACCAGGTACGGCACCACGGCCCAGCCGAAGTAGCGGCGGTAGGTCCGCGGCAGCAGCTCGCGGTACTTGAAGCCGAAGACCATGGCTCCGCCCATGGTGCCGAAGACCATGCCCGAAGCGCCGACGCTGACCGAGGGGTTGAGCAGGAAGGACGCGAAGCTCGCCAGCAGGCCCGAGGCGAACAGGAGCAGCACGTAGTTGAGGCGGGAGAAGGCGTTTTCCAGCGCCCCGCCGACGTTGAAGAAGACGAACATGTTGACGAACAGGTGCCAGAAGCCCGCGTGGAGGAAGTTGGCCGAGAGCAGGCGCCAGAACTCTCCGAGCTCGTAGATCCGGGCGTTGACCTTGGCCCCGTACAGGATCTGCACCCGCACGTCCTGGCTGCCGCCCGCCGACTCCATGAAATGCCACAGCGCGAGGTTGCAGAGAACGATCAGGATCGTGATCAGCGGCACCCGGTTGAGGTTGAAGGTGCGGCGGAAGTTGATCTCCTCCACCTGGTACAGGCTGCGGAAGCTCTCCAGGTCCCAGGCGCGCACGAAATCATCGCCGGTCACCGGCGCGAAGCGGATCTCGGCGTACGGATCGATCCGGCCGCTCTTGACCCAGCTCTCGAACTGGGCCCAGTCCAGGGAGATGACCTTGTCGCCGACCCGGACCTCGACCATTGCGGCTCCTGCTCGGCTCAAAGGCTACTCCAGCTTGCGGGGCGCCACAAGCAGCGCTAGTATGCTCTTGGACCACGCCCTGCCCGGAGAGTTTCCCCCCGGGCGCTCGGGAGGACCGACGATGGCAGCGCAACTCCATGTAATAATCGGAGTTATCCTGCTGGCCGGGGCTGGCTGCGACGAGCCGCAGGCCCGCGATGGCGCCGCGGCCGGGTCGGTTCAGCTGGCCCGGGCCCCGGCTCGGGCCCGGGTGTTCCAGCCGGTGGTGGCCGGGCAGTTCTACCCGGGGACGGCCGGCGAGATCCGCAAGCTGCTCTCCAGGTATCTCGAGGCGGCGCAGCCCGGCAAGCTCACCGGGAAGCTGGTGGGCCTGGTCTCGCCGCACGCGGGGTACGTGTACTCCGGGCCGGTGGCGGCGTACGGGTACAAGCTGCTCGAGGGCCGGAGCTTCGAGCGAGTGGTGGTGCTGGCGCCCTCCCACCGCGTGTACTCGGAGAAGATCGGCACCCTGCCCCACGACGCGTACCGCACGCCGCTCGGCGAGCTGACCATCGATCGCAAGGCGGTCGATACCCTGGTCGACAAGTACGACTTCGTGGCCGTGGAGGAGAAGCTGTTCAGCCGCGAGCACGCCCTGGAGGTCCAGCTGCCCTTCCTGCAGACCGTGCTGCCGGGCGTGCCGCTGGTGCCGCTGGTGTACGGCAACCCGGACGCCGGTCTGGCGCGCAAGCTGGCCCGGGCCCTGCACGAGACCTTCCCGGGCTCGGATACGCTGGTCATCGCATCATCGGATCTCACGCACTTCCTGACCTATGAGGTTGCCAGGAGCAAGGATCTGACGACCCTGGGACACATCACGCGCAACGAGCAGGACAAGCTGGCCAGCAAGCATGGTGCGCCGGGTCCGGGCGGGCGGCGTGAGAGCCTGCTCTGCGGCTTCGGTCCGGTGCTGACCCTGATGGAGCTGGCCCGGCTGCGCGGCGCCACGGGCACGCAGATCCGCTACGGCAACTCCGGCGACACGGCCGGGGACAAGTCGAGGGTGGTGGGCTACGGCGTGGTGGTGTTTGCGAAGTAGGGGTCTGGCCCCACCATCACATGCCGGACAGGATCTTCCACTTCCCGTCTTCCTGGACGAAGGTCATGCGGTTGTCGTCTGCGTGCATGTGCCACTCGGGGTCCTTGGCCTCCTCCAGGGAATGGGTCTGATACCGCGTCTCGATGCGCATCTCGGCGAAGGCCCGCTCGCCTTCCACCCTCACCGCCTTGATCGAGATCGCGAGCCGTGCCTTTAGCACGCGGGTGAAGTCCTCGCCTTCGAGCTTGGCCTTGAGGCTGTCGTAGTCGTAGTCGTCCTCGGTGCCGGCCGTGCCGCCGGTCTCCATGTACTGCTGCGAGGCCAGGGCGATGATTGCCGGGGCGTCGCGGGCTTCGTACGCGGCGCGGTACTGCTCGATCAGGTCGAGGATCGCCCGGTTCTGGGGCGTGTCGTCGATCTCGGTGTTCTTGATCTTGGGCGTTCCGCAGGCACCGACCAGCAGCATGGCGGCTGCGAGGATGAGCAGGCGGGTCTTGAGCTCCATGCGTCCTCCGCGAAAGCGGTGAGTCAGTATCGCCAACGCACAGTACTTCGCTGTTATTCCGCCTGTCAAATATTCGGGATCCGGGCGCTACCGCGTTCGGGCCTCGAAGTAGCGCAGCTGGGCCTCGAAGTTGCCCACCACCCACTCGGGCAGGCCGTCGCCGTCTAGATCGGCGAGCGCGGGCGAGGGATTGGGCGGCAGGCGCAGGCCGGGCCAGGGCGCGGGCTCGAGGGTCCAGGCCGGTGCCGCGGGCGTGCCCTGGTTGCGTATCAGGGTGAAGCGGCCGCCGTGCACGGCCAGCACCAGGTCGAGGTCGGCGTCGCGATCCACGTCGGCCAGGGCCAGCGGCCCCAGGCGGTTCGGCACGAGATCGGGCAGCGCCTCGGCCTCGCCGAAGCGCAGCTCTCCGGCGCCCCCGATGTTGCGCAGCAGCAGAAGCGCGCCGCTGTACCCGCCCAGCACCAGGTCGGGCGCGCCGTCCGCGTCGAGGTCGCCGCAGGCCGGTGAGAGCGAGCCGTCGATGCCCGGATCGGGAATCACCCCGTCGCGCCGGGTGAGCACCGGGGTCGTGGCGTCGCCGGTATTCTCGAACAGGCGCAGCAGCCCCCCGTGTCCCGCGCCGATCTCCTGGCCGCCGACCACCACGTCGAGGTCGTTGTCGCGGTCGAGGTCGCAGGCGCAGGGCGAGGCGTCGGGCATGCGGTGCTCGAGGGAGGCCGCGTCGCCGAGATCGCCTTCGTAGGGCACGAACACCGGCGGCCGGCCCGGCGCGGCCCAGGAGTACAGCGCCAGCACGCCGTTGAACCAGCCGAGTACCAGGTCCGGGTGACCGTCGCCGGTCAGATCGGCCAGGGCCGGGCGGAGCACGCCGCCGCCGGGCAGCGTGATCCCGGCCATCGAGGCCCGGGCCGTGAGCACCGGGTACCCGGCCGTGCCCCGGTTCTCGAAGTACGCGAAGGCGCCGTACAGCTCGCCCACGACCAGATCCGCGTCCCCGTCAGCGTCGAGGTCGCCGAACGCAGGGGCGCTGCCGTTACCCACGCTGATGCCGCTCGTGGTCTGTATGTCTTGCTCGAAGCCGGCGGCGCGGTTGCGGTACAGCCGCAGGCTGCCATAGTGCGTGCCGAGCACCAGCTCGGCGCGGCCGTCCCCGTCGAGGTCGGCCAGCGCGGACGCGCTGTGCATCGCAGCGTCGACCCCGTCCAGCGCGCCCGGCGCCTCGGTCCAGGTGAAGCTCTCGTTGCGGAACAGGCGGACGCCGTCGCTGTCGAGCACGATGAGATCCACGTCGCCGTCCGCATCCGTGTCGCCCAGGGCCGGTGCGACCGTGCCGTTGACCGCGATCCCGTCGAAGGGCGAGGGATCGGCCGGCTCCCACAGCATCGCCTGGGGCGTGCCCGTGTTGCGAAAGTACGCCAGCCCGCTGGCCGAGCCGACGAGCAGGTCGAGGTCGTCGTCGCCGTCCAGGTCGGCCAGGGCCGGGGCGGCGTCCTGGCCGAGGTCGTCCAGCACCACCGACCGGGCACCGGAGAGGTCCGCTGCCGCTGCACGGCCCTGGTTGAGCAGCAGGGACAGCCGACCCGCATGATCACCGGCCAGCAGGTCGAGATCGCCGTCTGCGTCCAGATCGGCGAGCGCGGGACGGGGATTGCCGGGCACGCTCTGCTCCCCGAACACGCGGGTGTTGGACCAGTACCCGGCCTGTCCCTGTCCGTGCCGGAAGAAACGCTGCGGCCTGCCGAGGTCGTCGCCGGTGAGCAGCTCGGCCGCGCCGTCGCCGTCCAGGTCGAACAGCCCGGGCGCGGTGGTCTGCGAATTCAGGAGCTGGGTCATGCGGAAGCCTGGGTCTCCTCCTGCCAGTCAGGCGAGGCGCTGTCCCCCTGGTTGCGCAGGTGCTGGATCCAGCTCGTGCCGAGCAGCAGATCCTGCAGGCCGTCGTCATCGACGTCGGCGAGCCACGGGTGGGCGTTGCGCACGCCGAAGCGGAGGTCGAGCTCGAGCGTCTTTGGTGCGGCGCTGAAATCCGGCACGGTCCTCGATCCGCTGTTGATGTAGAGCTGGACCATCTCGTCGCGGCAGAGCACCAGGTCGAGATCCCCGTCGGCGTCGAGGTCGGCCAGCGCAGGGCTCATCCAGTACTCGCCGGCACCGTACTCGATACCCGGGAGCAGCACCTGATTCGCGGTCCAGCGTGGCGCCGCGGGCGTGCCCACGTTTGCGTGATAACCCAGGCCGTTGATGCTCGTGGTGATGATGTCGATCAGGGCGTCGCCGTCGATGTCGCCCGGCGCGAAGCGGTCAATGACGCAGATGCCGCGGCCGATGCCGCTGTCCTGCACCCACAGCGGCTCGGCCGGGGTGCCGAAGTTGAAGTACGCCATCAGCTCGCAGCTCGGGCTGCCGGACAGCAGGTCGAGCGTACCGTCGCCGTTCAGATCCGCGGCGCGGAAGGTGGGCAGGTCGCCGCTGTCCATCGGTGAGACCAGCTCGTACTCGTTGCCCTGGCCGTCGTCGTACGGGCCGAAGTAGGTCAGGAAGTAATCGGGGTCTGCGATGCGCCACAGTCGCGTCGGGTCACCGCCGAGCTCGGGCTCGGAGGCCGTGTCCGAGTCCGTGTCGGAGTCCGTGTCCGCGTCGGAATCCGTGTCGGCGTCAGCATCCGTGTCGGCGTCAGCATCCGTGTCCGCGTCCGAGTCGAAGTCTGTGTCGGCGTCGGCATCACCGCAGGCGCAGTCGCTCCATCGGGTGCCGTCGAGGATGCAGGCGCTCTCGCCGCTCTCACCGTTGGCGCAGGTGCAGGGGCGGGTCTCGCCCTGGCGGCAGATCCGGGCCGCGCCCGAGTTGCCCTGCGCGCATGCACCGAAAAGGGATAGCGCGACGGCGAGAGCCAGCCGGCGGAATCCCTGCGCCGTGGGCCTCATGTGATGGTGGCCGATCGGTATCACGGAAGTACGGCAGTTCCCTGCTGTTCCATCTGTCAACCGCGAGCGGTCATTCGGCAGCGTCGGCATCCTCTCCGTGGTCGAAGGCGGACCGCCACGGGAACACCTGCATGCTGCTGAAGCCGAGCTTGGCGGCGAAGAGCAGGCCGACGAGCCCGCCTTTGACCGCGTCCTCGACCCAGCGCTCGCCCGAGTGAACCAGCAGGTCGAACAGGACGAAGCCGAGGGCGAAGACGGCCACCAGCAGCAACGTGCGTCCCAGAGCATGCATCATGCACCTCTCATCTGGCCGGAGTGGAAACCGGTAGCAGGCGTTGCGGTCTCATACGTCACGCCCGGGCTTCCCGTCGCGGAGATCCGGAGCCCCTCCCACGGCGTGGGAGGCTCGCAGATCGAGTTGTCATCGTCCTTGTCCTGGCCCTTGACCTTGCCGCTTTTGTCCTCGTCCTTGCCGTCATCGGTTCCGTCCGGTTTCTTCTCGTCGTCCTCGTCCTCGTCGCTCCCCGAGAGCGATTCCCCGATCGCCTTGAAGAAGGCCACGATGGCTGCGGCAATCGTCGAGGCCTCGGCGCCAGCCGCCGCACCGGGGAGGCAGCCCGGACCGCCGGTCGCGGCTCCGCCCACCAGGCAGCCGATCACCGCACCCGCTCCGATGCCCGCCAGTCCATCGCCCAGATCGTCGAGGCTACCGCCGTCGTTGCGGATCCCGCTGCGCGCTCCGTCCAGGCCGGATCTCATGGCGCCGAGCACGTCGTCAATCCCGGGCAGGCGTCCGCCGACCAGGTCGCGCGCGTCCGGGGTCTGGCGGACGGCTGGATCGAGGCGCCCGGCGAACTCGCTGCCCGCCCGCCTGGCATGGCCGGGACTGGCCAGAGAGTTGCTCAGGGTGCTGGTTCCGCTTTGCAATCCATTGATTTCCATCTTTTTTTCCTTTCCGCTGGGGTTTCATGAAAGACCTTTCACTCCCTATACTCGGCAGTGAAGCTCGATTCGTTGCCTATTTTTTAATTTTTTTGGACTGGACTAGACAAACCGGGACATGGGCATCGCTACACGCGCCCGAGCATCGGATGTGCCTCCCCGGACGGCGCGCCTCAGTCCTCGTCCGGCCCGAACTCCTCGCGAGTCACACCGCAGACCGGGCAGACCCAGCTCTCGGGCAGGTCTTCGAAGGCAGTGCCCGGATTGACCCCGTTGTCGGGATCGCCATTGTCCGGATCGTACACGTACCCGCAGACCTGGCAGATGTAGCGCTTCATGACTTACCTCCCTTGCGGCGATACAGCAGAGAGCATAGCAGCAGCAGCAGAATCGACCCCAGCCACGCCGTGCCCTGCGCTGCGCTGCAGCCGCTGCCGCCGCCGCTGCTCGATGGAGTTCGGCACACGCCGTTCGTGCAGACCTGGTCGCCGGGGCAGTCGTCGTCGTACTGACACGGTCCGCCCGTGTCGGTATCCGTGTCGGCGTCCGTGTCGGCGTCGGAGTCGGCATCGGTATCCGTGTCGGCGTCGGAGTCGGCATCCGTATCCGTGTCGGCGTCCGTGTCGGCGTCGGTGTCGGCGTCGGTGTCCGTGTCGGTATCCGTGTCGGCGTCGGAGTCGGCGTCGGAGTCGGCGTCGGTATCCGTGTCGGCGTCGGAGTCGGCATCCGTATCCGTGTCGGCGTCCGTGTCGGCGTCCGTGTCCGCGTCGCCGCTCACCAGGTACCGCACCACCAGCTTGGGCCGGTCGCCGGCGTCGGCGTGCTCCTTGGACTTGTAACCCCCGCCGTCCGACTCCACCGACTCGAAGACCAGGGCCAGCACCTGGCCCGCCATCGCCGCCCCGGTGACGTCGAAGCTGTGCTGCTCTCCCGGATTGATCCGGCTCACCGTGTCCAGCACCGGGCCCGTGGCCGCGGGCGCGCTGTTCCAGGTGATCGTGGTCTCGCTCCAGCCGGACGAGGTGGCGCGGATCGTCTGCTCGTCGCCGCCGTTTAGCGCCACCAGGTGCAGGGTGGCCTGGAGCACGGTGCCCGAGACGCCGCTCAGGTCGAACTGGACGTAGCTCTTCTCGTCCGGGTTGCCGCCGGCGTCGGCGCCCACGAACAGGTTGTCCTCCAGCCCGTAGTTGGTGTCCGGGTCGCCCTTCTCACCGTCGAGCACCTTGGCGTCATGCATCGGGGAGAACTCCACGGTGCGCTCGTCACCCCCGCTCTCGATCACCGAGAGGCTGGCCGAGTCCTCGTCCCAGTCGCCCTCGTCGTCCTGGGCGCGGAAGGTGATCGTGTGCGCGCCGAGGGACAGGCTGGCGGCGGGCACGCTGATGTCCTCGGCGTTGCCCAGCACGCCGTCGCGGTCCGAGCGCCACTCCAGGGCCTGGATCGAGACGCCGGCCTCGTCGTTGTCCCAGGCCGAGCCCTGGAAGCTGACCGTGTCCGTGTCCCGGGCCGCCGGGTTGGGCGCGATGCCGTCGATCTGCGCGGTGGGCGGCCGGTCCACGGGCGTGGTGTTGTCGGCCCACAGCCGGAAGTGAGTGAACACCGCATCCGCGTGCTGGTTGTTGAAGTGCGTGGCGCGGTTGCCCAGGGTGAACACCTTGCTCGCCGGGTCGAAGCCGTCGCCGTTGCCGCGATTGCTGCCGTCGCAGATCCAGTCGTCGATCTTGAGGTACAGCCCGTCCGGGGTCCAGCGCGTCTCGAAGTGGTGGGTCTGGTCTGCGGTCCAGTTGCGGATCGAGTACTCCCCGCAGGAGAAGCCCGAGCCCGTGATGATCACCGCGTCCCAGTTGTCGGCCAGGCCGTCGTCGTCCAGGCCGTAGCGAAAGATGTGGCCGCCGCGGTACTCCTCGTCCATCTTCTGCAGGCCCAGGGTGTGGTTGTCGTCGCCGCCCCGACCCAGGGCCGAGAAGATCGAGACCTTGCCGCCCTCGAGCTCGCCGCCGGCCACCGGAACCAAACCGGTCACGTCGACCTCCATCCGAGCCGCGGACAGGTCCACCTCGGGGCCGAACTCCCAGTCGATGCCGCCCTTGTTGGTCGGGCGGAACCCGCCGCTCTCGAAAACCCCACCGACCACGACGCCGCCCGAGTTCTCGACCTCGGCGCGGCTGGCGAGGTCGATGCAGATCAGCTCGCTGCCGTCGCAGGGCGCGGCCCGGGACGCGGCAGGTACGAGCATCAGGGCGGACAGGATCAGGGTCGTGCGCATGGCGTCACTCCTTGCTCTCGGCTCGCTCGCTCCGGCCCGGCGGGCCGAAGCGGAATGATTCTCTCACGACGCGGCCCTGCGGGTCGAACTCGATGTGCAGCGCGGTGCCGGCTGCGTCCGGGGACGCGGCAAAGCGCAGGTCCGTGCCGATCAGCCGGCGTCCCTGCTCGGTGCGCTCCTCGCGCACGCAGGGGAAACGCGACCAGTACACGAAGGCGCGCCCCAGCCTCGAGCCCTGTGCGGCCCGGTGCAGCGCCTCCGGAGACAGGCAGGGCACCTCGGTCGTGCGCACCACGCCCCGACCGGTGAACACGTCGTGCACGACCAGGCCCTGGGCATCGCGCTGCACCACGCGCCAGCTGAAGGGGTGGAGCATGGTCCACAGGCCCGGGAGCACACCCAGCCGCTCGCCCGGGACCAGGGCGCCGGCCCGCGCTCGCAGCACGGCCCGCAGAACCAGGCCGCAGGCGCAGAGGCCCAGCCCGATCGCCGCGGTCAGCCCGGTGTGGGCCGGCCAGACCTGCTGGATCACGCCGGCTGCGAGCAGGGGCAGGAAGACCCACAGGTCGATGATGATGTCGAGGTCCAGGGCGAAGTGGCGGTGGGATAGCGGGAGCAGCAGCTGGGTTCCGTAGCTGTTGACCCAGTCCAGCAGCAGGTGCAGCAGCAGGCCCCCGAGGGCGACCGCCCAGAGCGTGCCGAAGGATATCCCGTCGAAGATCAGCGCCCAGACCCCGGCCAGGCCCAGGGCCAGCAGCGGAGTGAACAGCAGCGAGTGGGACAGGCCGCGGTGATGCTTGAGGTACGCGGGCATGCCCAAAGCCGCGACCACGGACTCGGCGTCCGGGATCACCGTGGCCACGGTGAAGACCCACACCGCGGGTGTGCCCAGCTCGGGCTCGAGCGCGGCCCGGGACAGCACCAGGCCGGAAAGCGCGTGGGTGAACAGCTCCATCAATCCCCGCGGCAAGCTGGTGCCGGGAGCCTAGCCCATCGGCTCAAATGATTCCACCGGAGTCCCGTTGCGACCCGGGCCCGGACCTGCTATGCAGTGCGCCATGCCTGCGGATCGCTCGATCGTCGAACGCCTCTTTCTGCCCACGCCCTTCCCGGTGGGACCGGTCAACGCGTACCTGGTCCACGGTGATCCGCCGGCGCTGATCGACGTGGGCGTCAAGGGCAAGAAGGCCTGCGCCGCGCTGGAACACGAGCTGCAGAGCCGCGGCCTGGTGCCGTCCGACCTGGGCGCGATCCTGATCACCCACGCCCACTTCGACCACTCGGGCGCGGCCGTGGCCCTGGCCGAGGAGGGCGGCACCCCGGTGTACTGCCATTACCTGGCCGGCCGGGATCGGACCCAGGCCGAGCAGCAGGCCTTCTACGAGCTGATCGAGCGCTGCGGCGCGCCGGAGCGGTTACTGCGCGGCCTGAACTCGATGTACCGCTTCGGTTCGGCCTTTGGCGATCCCCTGGGGCAGGCCGGGGATCTCCGCGTGATCGACGACGGCGACCGGGTGCGGGCCGGCGACCTGGAGCTCGAGGTCCTGCACACGCCCGGCCATGCCCCGGACCATCTGTGCTTCCTCGCCCGCGAGCAGGGCCTGCTGTTCTGTGGCGACCTGCTACTGGAGAGCATCACGCCCAATCCCCTGCCCCACTTCGATCCCGAGCACGATCGCGGCCGCGTGCCCAGCCTGCCGCTGTACCTCGAGTCCCTGGACCGGGTGGAGGCCCTGGGGCCCTTGCAGGGCCTGACCGGACACGGCGGGGAGCTTCCGGACACGGCGGCAACGGCCCGCTCCAACCGGACGCACATCGAGGGCCGGACCGAGATCGTGCTTCGAGCCTGCCGCGCGCGACCGGGCGCGACCGTGTTCGAGCTGTCCGAGGTGCTGTTCGACAGCCCGGACCGGGGCACCGTGTTCCTGGCCCTCTCCGAGACGATCGCCCATCTCGACCGGCTCGAGGTCCTGGGGCTGGTGCGCGTGGGCGCGGAGAGCGGGCGCGTCGAGGTCAGCTAGGAGCGACGATGATCCTGGCCGCACCCTTGTAACCCGGACCCTCCGGTGCTATCTGAGGCGATCACGGAGGGATGCCATGAGACGACTGTGTGTACTCTGCCTCGCACTCGGACTGGCCGGGTCGCTCATCGGCGGCTGCGCCGTGGGGAACAGGTACGGTTTTGCCGGCGTGGTCGCCGACGTGCAGGCCTCGGGCACGGCCAGCGTGGTGGTGGCGACCCAGGACCTGCGCGAGGCCGTGGTCGCGGGCAAGAAGACGCCCGACTTCGTCGGCCTGCAGCGCGGCGGGTACGGCAACCCCTTCGACGTGACCACCGAGAGCGGCAAGCCCCTGGCCGACGTGGTGAGCGACGCGGTCTGCGCCTCGCTGGCGCAGAAGGGCTTCAAGCCCCTCTCGATCATCGTGGCCACCACCCACACCCCGGAGCAGATCCGCACCGGGATCCTGAACCAGAAGCCGCAGCTCGGGCTGATGCTGTACGTGATGGACTGGAAGAGCGACACCTTTGCCAACGTGGGCCTGACCTACGAGCTGCAGCTCTACGTGATCGATGGCGCGGGCAATCAGATCGCCCAGAGCACGGTCAGCGGCGACGAGGATCTCGGCGGCAGCGCCTGGAATCCGCCCAAGCACGCCAGGAAAGCCGTGCCCGAGGCCTTCCGCGACGCGCTGGAGCGCCTGCTCAACCACGACGCGGTGCGCGCCGCGCTGTCCGTGAAGTAGCCCGGCTCACCGCGCCATCGACGCCCTGATCCTCGGCCTGGAGAAGAAGGCCAGCAGCAGCACCGGGTACGGCGCATAGAACAGGATCATCCCGATCGCCGAGCCGATTCCGCCCACCGCGCCCATCAGTCCACCCATCTCGGGCGGCGGCGGCGCCTCGTCCGCGGGCATGCTCTGCATCATCGCGTCGAAGAAGTCCTGGTACGCCGGACCGACCACACCGATGGACAGGCCGCAGATGAGCACCAGGCTGATCAGCGCGGCCGCGCCCCAGTAGTTCGAGTGCAACGCGGCCCAGCGCCGGTAGCGCAGCTGGCCGATGCCCACCACGAGCAGCCAGATCGACATCCCGGCGAAGATCAGCCCCTGGACCACCTGGACCCACATCAGCGAGTCGAGCATGGCGTACGCGTTTCGCATCTGCTCCAGCTCGGCGCCGGCGTCCGGCCCGGCGATGTCGTCCATCATCGTGCCCATCGCGCCGGTGAACAGGCCGCTCGCGATCTGGCCCAGGCCGCCGAGGATCATCAGGCTGCCGAACACGATCGAGAGGATGCCGAACACCCTGGGCGCACCCGACTGAGCGGCCGCGGGCCGCGGCAGGCTCGCGGGCTCGGACAGCGAGGCGGGCGGGGCGTACGGGTTGTCTGACGGCCGCCGGTCCTGCTCGTCGGTCATCGCGAATCCACTAGCTGTTCATCGCGCTCTGCACCCTGGGGCGCGTGAAGAAGATCAGCAGCAGGATCGGGTACGGCGAGTAGAACAGGATGTTGCCGAAGATCGAGGCGGCCGTGCCCATCGAGCCCATCATCCCGCCGATATCGATCGGCGGCATCTCGCCCTCCGGCGCGATCTGGGCCATCGCCTCGAACATCCGCTCCGTGGCCGGCACCACCACCGCGACCATCAGGCCGATGATGATCAGCAGGCAGACCAGCGCGGCTGCGCCCCAGTACACCGACGCGGCGCGAGCCCAGCGGCGGTACTTGAGCTGGCCGATGCCGATCGCCAGCAGCAGGGACGACATGATCACGAAGATCAAGCCCTCCACCACCTGGACCCAGGTGATCGAGGAGGCGATCGACATCGCCTCGCTCATCCCGCCCGCGACCTGATCGTCCGGCGCCATCGAGGCCAGACCGCCCATCATCCCGGTCATCGCGCCGCCGGCGAGGCCGCCGCAGCTCTGGCCCAGGCCGCCGAGGATCATCAAGCTGCCGAAGATGATCGAGAGGATGCCGAACACCTTGGGGGACTTTGGCGGCAGCGTGCCGCTCGCCGCCGGCGCACCGCCGAGCGGAGCCTGTGGCGGGGCATAGGGCGAAGGGGCCGTCTCCGGCGTCTCGCCGGACGGCGGGGTCGAACCTTGATCCCCGGACATGATTCCTCCTCGAGGCTTTTTCAAAAAGACCGTCGCAGCATTGTAGGTAATCGGGCCCGGCGGGCTTGTCAACCGGATGGGTTTCAGTACGAGCTCTCGCAGGGATGCTGCCCGGAAAAGGCCTGCACCCGGTCCAGATCCGCGGCGCTCGCCTCGTTGTACTGCCAGCCCATGGCGCCGGCGTACCCGTTGCTGAACCAGCTCGCCACCACGTCCGCGTACGCCTTCGTGTTCAGCTCGTCCAGCGGGAACTCGCCCATCACCACCGGCCGGTTCGTGATGCCGTATTCCGAGGGCGGGTTCTCGTGCGGCCACCAGGTGTCGATCCAGTCGTACATGTGGAACTGATAGAAGTCGAGGTCCACCCGGGTCCAGGCCTGGGCCCACTTCCAGGCGCTGGCGCCCACCGTGATCATGGCCTCGCTCTCCTCGCGCAGCACCACGATCGTCTCGCTGACGAAGCTCTCCATCTGCTCGTGGGTCACCGGGTCCAGGTCGTGCTCCGGTGCGTACGCGGGGTCGCCGTACGGGCTGGGCCCGGTCATGGCCCACTCGGGCTCGTTGATCACGTCCCAGGCGATCAGGCGTTTTCGGTGCGGGCTGGTCTGGGCGGCCCGGGCAAAGGGACGGACCACGCGCTCCAGCAGCTCGGAGCGCAAGCTCGGGTCAACGACCATCGGCTCGATCCCCGGGGTCCAGATGCCGGCTATGTCGCGGCTGGGGTGGAAGTTGTCGAAGCTGAACAGGCACAGCATCAGGTACAGATCGGTCTCCTCGGCCAGGGCCAGGGCCTGCTCCAGGTCGGCGAGCGTGGTCTGGCCCAGGCCCAGGGGCTGCTCGTTGCCGTCGAGCAGCACGCCGTCGCCACGGAAGTCGGGGAAGACCCACCAGCGGACCACGGATACACCGTGATCGCGCATCTCGGTCAGCTCCTGGCGGATGGTGTCGGGCTGACCGGCCACGCCGACCTGGGACCACGAGGCAATGCCGCCGAAGTCACCGGCAAAGTGATGCCAGGCATAGTTGATGCCGTACATGAAGCGGGTCTGGCCCTGCCATTCGATGCCCCCGGTAAAGGGGCAGGGATCCGCGTCCGAGTCTGCATCGGAGTCCGAGTCTGTATCGGAGTCCGAGTCTGCATCGGAGTCCGAGTCTGCATCGGAGTCCGAGTCTGCATCGGAGTCCGAGTCTGCATCGGAGTCCGAGTCTGTATCGGAGTCCGAATCTGCATCGGAGTCCGAGTCTGTATCCGCGTCCGCGTCCGCGTCAGTATCCGAGTCGGAGTCGATGTCAGCGTCAGTGTCGGCATCGCCGCTGCCGCCATCGTCACAGGTCAGCACCATCCCGCCGAGCAGCACCAGTCCCAGGCCCAGCAGCCAGCGCATCACCCCAGCACCTCCAGCAGCGCATCGCAGACCCGGTGCGCGTCGTCCTCGTTCATCCGCGCGGACTGGGGCAGCTCGAGCGCTTGCTCGAGCAGCGCGGCGCTCCCCGGCGGCGGCGCCTGGCCCAGGGCCGCGCTGCAGCTCTGCATCACCGAGCTTCCGCTGCCCGCGTCCACGCCGCGCGCGTACAGCGCCCGCGCCACCGGCTCGGCCGGCCGGTCCAGCCGCACTACCTCGGCGTAGTGCACGGGCCGGTCATCGGAACGCGTTGCCTGCAGGTGCACCCGGCCCTGCAGCCGCTCCCGGTACACCTCGGCCACCCGCGCCCGCGCGGCCGCGTCCGCCTCGAGCGCCGAAATCTGCTCCCGGCCCAGCGCGGCCTGGAAGGCGCTCATCAGCCGCGGGGCTGGCCTGCCGCCGCTCTTCTTGGCCTTGCGGTACACTCGCTGCACGGTCCGCGCCAGCGCGGGCCGGTGAAGCAGCGGACCGGCGAGCAGACCAAACAGCCTGGGGTGGCCCGCGATCTCCTCGGCCAGCGTGGCCAGGGCCGTGCGGGCCAGGGCCGCGCCGCTCACCTCGCCCGCGAGGTCCTCGCGGATCGCCTCGGCCAGCCCTGCGTCGCGGGTCACCACGGCGCCGCCGCCCAGGGCGTGGATCAGCTTGATCGAGGCGAAGCTCAAGCACGCGGCGCGGCCCGTGCTGCCCACGGGTCTGCCCCTGTACTCCGCGCCCAGGGCGTGCGCCGCGTCCTCGATCAGGGACAGCTCGTGGCGCTCTGCTATCGCCTGCAGGGCGTCCAGGTCGCAGGGCCGGCCAAAGAGGTGGGTCGCCACGATCGCCGCCGTGCGCGGCGTGATCGCGGCCTCGACCCGATCCGGATCGAGGCTGTAGTCCAGGGCGCTCACGTCCACCGGCACCGGGCGCAGGCCCAGGTCGCGCACGATCAGGGCCAGGCTGTCCAGGGTGTAGTCGGGCAGGATCACCTCGGCGCCCGGCGTGGGCGCCAGGGCCCGCAGCACCGCGGCCAGCGCGTTGCGGCCCGAGTCCACGGCCACGGCCCGGCCACCGCCGCAGAGGCCGGCCAGCGACGCCTCGAAGACGGCGCGAGCGCACTCCTCGCGTCCGCGTCCGAGGCAGGCATGAGCCAGGCCGCGGACGAAAGCCGGTGACAGGGTCACCCGGCGCCGGGGCACGGTGACCGTCAGGCGGATGCCGGGCCTCCGTGGGGCGGGCCGCCGCTGCCGTTGGGATAGCCGCGTGCGGCGCAGAACTGCTGGTAGTGCACCAGCGCGGCCAGCGCCCGCACGCCGCGCTCGGGCGAGGTGTACACCACCAGCCGCTCTCCCGGAGCCGAGCCAGCGTCTCCCGCGCGCAGCGAGACTCCGATGATCGGCTTCTTGTGCTTGTCCATCAGCGCGCTGATCTGCTCGCGGAAGGAGGTGTCCGCGGCCTCTGCCGCGGCGATCAGCGCGCGGCCGAATGACGAGCCCGAGGAGTCCCGCAGCAGGGCGGCGCCGCCGATGGTGCCCAGGGACATCACCGCATCGACCTTCGGGGACTTGACGATCGCCTCCAGGACCTTCATGTGGGCGCTCAGATCCAGGGAGCCGACCAGGTCCACCGGATTGCTGCGCGGCCAGTACGCGGGCAGCAGGCCGTCCAGCGTGGTCAGGGTCTCCTCGTCGAGCGTCGGCACCTCCAGGCCGGCGCGGCGGCAGAGGTCGGTGGTCACCACGCCCCAGCCGCCGCCCCAGCTCATGATGCCGATGCGCGGGCCAGCGGGCAGGGGCAGGGTGAGGAAGGCCTTGGCAAAGTCCACGATGTGCTCGGTGCCCTCGGCGCGGACCGCGCCGACCTGGCCCAGCACGCCGTCGAAGATCCGCGGGCTGCTGGCCAGGGCTCCGCAGTGGGAGCTCGCGGCCCGGGCCCCCTCGTCGCTCTGGCCCGACTTGTACACGATCAGCGGCTTGCGGCGGCTCACCTCGGCGGCCGCGTCGAGGAAGGCTCGTCCTTCCCGCACGCCTTCGACGTACGCCCCGACCACGCGCGTGTCCGGGTCGTGGGCAAAGAACCGCAGGTAGTCGTGGATCTGCAGGTCGGCCTCGTTGCCCGAGCTGACGTAGTAGCGGAAGCCCACGTCGTGGTGACCGCCCAGGGCCAGGGTCTGGGAGCCGATGTTGCCGCTCTGCGAGAGGAAGGCGAAGCTGCCCCTGGGCGGGCGCACTGGCGGCATCAGTGCGTGCAGACCGGTGTCGCCGGAGAAGATGCCCATCGTGTTGGGCCCGACGAGGCGGATCCCGTTCTCGCGGGCCGTGCGCACCAGCTCGACCTCGGCCTCGGGATTGCCGGCCTCGCGGAAGCCGGCGCTGATCACGATCGCAAAGGGAATCCCGTGACGGCCGCAGCGGGCCACCGTGTCCTGGACGACCCTGGCCGGCACCGCGATCACGGCCAGGTCCACGTCCGCGGGCAGCTCCTCCACGCTGGAGTAAGCGCGATAGCCCTGCAGCTCCGGCTCCCTGGGGTTGACCGGCAGCACCTCACCCTCGAAGCGGCCGAGCCGGATGTTGGCCAGGATGATCGCGCCCCACTTGGCCGGGTTGGCCGATGCGCCGATCAGGGCCACGTGGCGAGCCTCGAACAGCCGGTCGAGCTCGGGTGCAGCATTCGCAGTCGTCATCTCTTCCTCCGCTGGGATCGCGGGCCGGATCATGCCAGGGCCCGGTGCGGCAGGCAAGCTAGGTTTTGTTCTCGGTTTCGGTCGCGGGCCTTTGGGGCGGTGCCTGGCCCAGCACCAGGCGGTGCAGCAGCGGCTGGAGCAGGAAGGCGCCTCCGAGGATGGGCAGGGCCACCTCGAGCAGCATGAACAGGGCCGAGGCGCCGACCAGCTGCTCGGGCGTGCCCCACTGGCCGAAGAGGAGCAGGAACATCGCCTCGCGGGTTCCCAGGCCGGCCACGGTGAGCGGCAGGTTGGCCACGAGGATGGCCACGGCCGCGAGGAACAGCGCCTGGTCCATCGGAGGCTCGACCGACTGGGAGTACAGGCTCAGCGTGAGCAGGACCGACATCCCGCACTGGATCGCCACGGCGTACAGCACCAGGCCCACGCGAGCCCGCAGGCTCAGCTCGCGGAAGCAGCCCAGCAGCTCGGCGATCGGTTCGGCGAGCCGGGTGCGGTCGAGGCGGACCAGGCGAACGCAGAAGTCTGCCACGCCCGGGATCAGCGCGGCCAGCCCGGCGAGCGCGCCGAGCGCCGGGATCCACACCGGCAGCACCTCGGAGCGCAGCCCGCCGACCAGGCCGAGCAGGAGCAGGGCCATCACCGAGGTGGCCTTGTCGAAGAGGATCGTGCCCGCGGCCGTGCTGATCGGGATCCGGTGCCGCCGGTACAGGTAGAGCACGGGCAGCGCCTCCCCGGTCTTGAAGGGCATCAGCACCGACACCGGCGAGGTGCCCACGCGCAGGAACAACACGTCGCGGTACCGGATCCGCACGCCGCGGGCCCTGAGCACGAGCCACCACTTGTGGCACAGGCCGAACAGGCCGAGGGTGATGCCGCCGGCCGCGATAATCGCGACCCAGTGCCACTGCGTGGTGGCGAGCTGGGCCGGGATCGCGGTCAGATCCACGAAGCGCGAGAGCAGGAACAACGCCAGCGCGGTCAGCGTCACGCTGATCGCCAGGGCCACGGGGCGTGGCACCAGTGGCCGGGGTGGGGCGGCTTCGGGCGGGGTGTGCTTGGGCTCCGGTGCTTCCATGATCTCTTGGTCCCCACGATACACGACAGGGGCCGGGTAACGCCAGAATTGCCCGTGCGACCGGGCCGGGTTGGCGCTGTGCTCGTTTCGGCACGATTGGTATTGCCGGTCGATGGTGGTATCATATTGCCCACGATGATGAATGCTGATCATCACCAGAGTCAACGAGGAGACGATCTGTCGACACGGGAGACGGTGTTCACTCCTACTTGATGGGGGCGAGATGAAAACGGTGAAGCCAGACAGCCGAAACCGAAATCACCTCGGGGGGGGGGGGCAACCTCGTTGTTCTAGCTTGTTGCGTTGTGCTGTTCTTCCCTTTGAAATCCGAGGCATATGAGACGGACCACCACAAGGTCGCCGTTCGGTGGGCTCCGTCGATCTATATCCAGTGGGACTCGAGTTACGTTCAGCGGGACATTCCGGTGAACTTCGACTTGGACGGTGATTGGGACGGTAGTAATAATTGGGATCACATGTTCTACCCCGCGCAGGGTATGAGAGATCCGCGAAGTACTTCCAGCGGTTGGTTCCTTCCAGGTGGAGAAAGCCGTCGCGTGGCGTACCCGGTTCACGCACCCCATGATGTGGTGTTTCCCTATGCATACTACTCGGTGACTGAGACAAGCACTCATTGGTTCATTACGTATAACCTCTTTTGGCCGCATGATTACAACATGGAGGGAGGCGAAGTATCCAAGCAGCACGAGAACGACAGTGCGTTCTACTACGCGGCTGTTGCGAAGTGTGCTAACGGTGGATGTACACCTGTAAACGACGACTGGGAGGAATACGGATATTTCCAGCTACTGGCAAAAGGATCCTCTGGCCTTCGTCAGGGTCCGTCCCAAGACATCGGTCTTTCCGAGGTGGCCACGACGCCGAGTTGGGACCCGCTTGGAGCTGGGAGACCGATCATCGGATTTGTGTTCGGCAGCCATCACGGCTTGCCGGATGACTATTACATGCCGGATGACGGCTGCCTTGGTGTCGCCGGTTGGTACGCCAACGAGGACGGTGACTCCTGCTTCGATATGCGTGGTGAGAACCGTTCCACGCGAGGAGGTCTGTTTCTTCCCGATCCAGATCAACAGGTCGAGAGCCCGGCTTCTAGGGCGAAGACGCCATCCGGAATGGGAAGGGTCGCCGACGTAAGCAGTGTTGGTAGCCGTGTGACTCTGTACTACCGGCTAGTAGATTCCCGGTCGAAAGGAGGGATCTGGGACCAGCGCACCAACCACGGAATAACCGTTGATTCAAACGTGACGTGGAAGTTTGACGGGAATAGAAGTGGTGGATGTGGTGATGCGGCCCATTGCAAGCTGGATGCAGCCGACGTGTTCTGGGGGAAGGGATCCGCGGGACTGCTCGGCTTACCGAGCTTGACGTTCATCGATCCGGCATTCGAGTTCTCGGAGGCCTTGAACCGGGTGTACGGAGTTCCCATGTATGCCCTGCCGTACATGGACCGCGAGTACATTCGCAACGACGGGGCGATCGAGATCGAGTTGCTGGAACTGACCTACTGGGGGCCAGAGGGCGTGCCCGTGGTGCTCGAGCTGGAGAGCGGCTCCGGCTTTACGAACCGGCACGTGCTCGTGCACTGGGACAACGATACAATTCCGCATTGCCGGATGCGGCCCAGCAGATATATGCACGGCGAGTCGCGGCCACTGGACGACCTTTGCGAGAACGAAATTCCCGGATCCTCGGAGACGCCGAGACCGACGTTCTACCTCCAGACCTTGGGCGTGAGGAACGAGAGCCAGCCGGTGCCGTACAAGGATCTGATAATTCCCGGCGCGATGTACTATGTCCAGGACGGCTACCATCATCTCGACACCTTCCCCTCGTTGAACGTGGAGGACTTCGAGTCGCTCCGCGCCAGCGCCCCACCGGAACAGCGGACCGACTGGTACGAGACCGTGCTCGTCTCTGCGGAGTATAACAGCGAGCTCCTACTCCGCGTCCGCGAGTTTGTTCCCGACGATCCAGATGACGATCGCGTGCCAGGGCACGAGGACAACTGCCCGGACGTGCACAACCCTTTCCAGTGGGATCTGGATCGGGATGGGATCGGCGATGTCTGTGATTCCGACGAGGACGGCGACGGGCTTGTGGACGCAGAAGACCTGTGTCCCTGGTGCATCGGGTTCTGGGGCACCTCCGACTGCAGCCAGGACCACGACAACGACTGCGTGCCCGATCTCCAGGATCCCGACGATGATGAGGACGGCATTCTGGATGGCGATGAGTACTACGTGCATGACGATGGAGAGGACGACAACCTGACCGAGTACGACAAAAGGTGGCACCTCGACGCGGACAACGACGGCGAGCCGGACGATGTGGACGACGACGATGACGGCGACGGCATGCCGGACTCGCTTGATCCCTGCCCGATGTGCCGCGAGCGCTCTGAATGGGATCTCGTGGACCTGGATCACGACGGCCTGGGCAACGCCTGCGACTTCGACGACGATGGGGACACGGCCTGGGACGACGGGGCCCAGCGCGAGTGGTTCGCCAACCAGCTGTCAATCATGGGCGACATGCCTTTCTGCCAGTACCCCGAGCACTACGGTGAGCGCTACCGCTTCGACATGCCAAGGTACGACCCATCTGACAAGCCCTGCAAACCTCCGATTTCTCCTTTCTTGTTTCCCAGGGACTGCGACGACAACTGCAAGGACGTCAAGAATCCGGACCAGCGGAACTGCGACTGGATGAGCGAGACAGTGATCCGCGGCAACGCCTGCGATCCACTCGTGTCCGAGCCCTGCGTCGACCTCCTGTCCGTGGAGGAGAAGGGCCACCACTGCGTGGTCCTGGGCAAGCTGATGCAGTGCTACCCTGAGAAGGCGGAGGTGGGGTACCGGACCTGGGGAACCGAGGTGGACGGGCAGGGGATGCGCAAGAAGCAGTGCGTGTGCAGGACGGAGGAGTGCGATCCTCGCAACCAATGTAGCCTGAATGGATCAAACTACAACGAGGGAGGTGAACTCGTATGGTTCCCTGTCCTCTGGAGTTCGTGCAACCGCGGATACGATCGAGAGTCGGAAATCACCACCTGCGGCGACCTGCCCGTAATCCTGGACGCAGGCGAGCCGTACTCTCCACTCTCTTGGAGCTGGAGCGCGGCGGGCGGCATGGAGGACGCGCAGAAGATCGATTCATCCTACCTGGTCAAGCTTCGCTCCCGGATCGTCGACATCACGGACGGCGCCGTGCTCGGCGGTCCCACGCACTCGCGGGGCAACCTCTTCCGGCCCGGATACATCTCCGAGGTCCCTGGAAACTGGATCTTCCACGAGCTGATCGGCGCCGAGGAGGCCGGCGTGTACGTGCTGGAGGCCCTGGCCGAGCTCGCCGACATCGGCGAGCTGCCCTTCTTCCGGGCCGGCAGCTTCGGCCTCGTGCGGTACGACAGCGAGCAGCGCCGCTTCTTCGACCTCGACGCGTACGACGCGGCCGACTTCGCTCGGGCCGGACAGGTGCTCGAGGCGCGCGACTCCGCATTCGGACAGTACATCGACTCTACCGGCGTGCCCGTGCTGCTGTCCTTTGGCGGCGACCTGCCCGGCGGAGGTACGAGCGACGGGCTGCTCGTCAAGCGCGGCGAGGAGCCGTGGGCCCTGGTGGACACTGGCGGCGCCGGGCCGTCGGCCCGGGCCGGGGCGAGCATGGTGGTGGACGCCGCGCGCGGCCGGGCGCTGCTGCTGGGCGGTCGGACCGCGAACGCGATCTCGGACGAGCTCTGGTCGCTGGACCTCGATACACTGGCGTGGACGATGATCGAGAGCACCGGGTACCACGTCGCGCACGCGGCCACGACATCGGATGGAGACCGGTGGTACCTGTTCGGCGGGCTCGGCGGCGGTGCCTTCGGGGACGAGACCGACGTGCTGCTGTCCGTGGATCTGACAACCGGGGAGTCCGAGCTGCTGTCCGCGGGGGCTGGCCCCGCTCCCCGTCACTCCGCCGGGCTGGGTCTCGACCCTGCCACGGGCAGGCTGTTCGTGGCCGGTGGGATCGCGGGCCTGGGCTTCGGCCTGCGCGTGAGCTACGAGGCTAGCGAGCTTCCGGACGAGGCGTGGCCGCAGTGGAGCTACGACGGCTGGGGCGAGACCTCGTTGTCGGGCGACGGTGTGATGTTCATGGCGGATGATCCCGATGCCGCCAACGGGTACGGTGCGATCCAGTTCGCGCCGTACCTGAACGAAGCGGAGTACTCGGAGGCGGACGTGAGGATGCGAGTGGACTACTGCGTGCCCGGCGCAGGTGAGAGCTGCGCGTCATTCGGGCTCGGAAGCGGGCGCGCCATCGTGTTCAAGCTGTACGAGGAGGATGGCGAGCGGTTCCTCGCCCCTCGCCTGGAGGCGGACGCGGGCGGGCCCGCGTATCCGCGATACCCGGCCGACTGGACCCACTTCCACACCTACCTCCTGCGGATCGACCGGATCGACGACCGGGTGGAGCTGGTGGTGGACGGCGAGCCGGCCTTTGACATGGACCTCGACGAGTTCCCGGAGATCTGGGCGGGTGCGGACATCCCCGAGCTGCCCGAGCACCTGGGCGTGGCCGTAATCGGCACCGGCGGCGGCCTTTCGAGCGGTCGCACGGTGTGGGATCACTTCCGCTACTCGTACTCGAGTCCCGCAAAGTACATGAACGACGTCTGGGTGGCCGAGCCTGGCGCGGGCGGCGTTTCCTGGTCGGTCCTGGTTCCGCCTTGCGAGGGTCCGGGCTGCGAGCATCCCGGCGTGGCGCGCCCCGCGATCGCGGTGTCACCGGGAGGCGACCGGATCTCCCTGCTCGGCGGGGTGTCCGAGGCGGGCGCGGATCTACCGATGCTGCGCGAGCTGGATCCGACCACCGGCGTGCTTGCGGAGCAGGAGTACCTGGCCGAGATCCCGGCCGAGCAGGGCGACTGCGACGGCACCGGCGAGATCGACCCGGGCTTCGGGCTGCTCTGCGTGAGCCCGGAGAGCTGGTGGGGGCCCGTGGGCGAGGCGCTCTGCGGGAGTGATGGCGAGCTCTCGTGCAGCGCCGGTCCGGTCGAGGCCGAGCGGCTATCGAGGCTCAAGATCCCCTTCCGCGCCCTGGACCTGCTGGCCCAGGGCGGGAAGGCGTACGTGGGCACCGTGGCGGGACTCGTGCGCTACGACCTGTCCGATCCCGCGCGGCCGCTGCCGGATCTGGCGGTTCCAATGGGACCGGTGCACGACGTCGAGGTCCGGGGTGAGTATGCGTACGCGGGCGGGCTCGTCGGGCTCGTCGTGGTGGACCTGACCTCCGGCCTGCCCGTGGGGTATCGCTGGGTCGGCTTCCGGATCCGGGGTCTTGCGCTCTCGCCGGACGGGCAGCACCTGTACGCGGCCGGGCAGCGTCGCTTTGCCGTGGTCGACGTGAGCGACCCCGGCAGGCCGCGGGTCGTCGCCAGCGAGCGGCGCTGGTTTCGCGGCGCCTCGGCCGTGGAGCCTCTGGGCTCGGACAGGGTGGTCGTCACCGACAACAGTGGCCTGACCGTGATCGACGTGTCCGATCCGGACAGCCCCGAGATCGCAGCGCAGACCGAGACACCGCGTCCCGTCCGTGATCTGGTGGTGCGCGAGCGGTACGCGTACATGCTCGATCGGTCCGGCCGTCCCCTGGCCGCGAGCCTGAGGAATCTCCCGGATCTGGCAGTGACTGAGGGCCACCTGCTGGAGCCGATCGTGGCCGGCCGCCAGGACCTCGGCGACCTGCGGATCAGGCTCACGCCCAACCAACGGCGACTGGAGATCGTGCGGGCGGGGAGGTGAGCCGTGGCCGGACGCAGAGATGGCCGAGCCGCGGCGAGACTGGTCGCGAGCCTGCTCATTGCCGCTGCATGCGCATGCGATTCCTGTAATGGAGACGATAGGTGGCTTCGAAACAGCGAAGAAGCGGAGACGGGACAAGAAGCGGACGCCGTATCCGAGAGTAGCGAGAAATCGGACGAGGTAGTCTCGGAACGTGATCCGACGAGTAATCCCATACTGGTCACAGAGGGAAGGAATGCCGGAGCAGGCGCGTCGCTGTGGGAAGGTAAGGTGGCCTTCTTCGAGTTCACCGAATCTCCAAGCAGTATCAATAACAAACAAACTTACCAAAAAACGTATATTTACGATGTCCGAACTGGGGAAACCACGGAGCTGGACGATAGCCTGGTATGTAGTGAAATACAGAAGGAGGGCATTGTTTCTGTCAGTAAAGCTGCCCCATGCATGTCTGAGAACCACCTCCACTATATGTGTGGCTATTCACTGTCGGAGGGCCGACCCTATGACTCTGTCATTCATCGATATGACCTGGATTCCAATACTGTTGATTTCGTGCCGTCGACATCGCCCGACTATAACAAGATGGGTCCGTTTTGCGGGCGAACGGATGTCGTTGTCTGGCGAGATACCACATCAGGAATCATGAACGCTAACATCCAATTCTATGACTTCTCAAATGGTACCGCGCACATAGTTACCGACGATCCCGAGAACCAGGATCCCTGGGACATAACTCAAGATTATCTGGTATATGCAGATGAGCAGTACGGAATATACAACGAGATTATTCTATTTAGCTTCAATGAGCGGAACAAGAGGCGAATCACAGCTGACGAATCGAGGCAGGATTACCCCAGGGTTGACAGCGATCACGTTATTTGGATGGACTTCCGGAACGGTTGGTATGAACCCGAGGGGTCCTGGTATAACTCAGATATCTACCTATACACGATCTCGACCGACAAAGAGGTCCCCCTGACTCTTGACAGCACAGCGGACCAGGAGTTCGGTGACGTACACGGCGACTTCGTCGCATGGACTGACTTGCGGCACGGCGGGCGAGACCGAGTTGGGCAGTACATGAACTCCGAAGTGTACCTCTATCGCATCTCCACGGGGCAGCGGTGGCGGATAACGGAATCCGAGGACACCAACGAGTATGCACCCAAGTTGCATGGAACCGCGATGATCTACTACTCGGTCCCGGTTGGTGGATCCAGGTACGACAAGCACGTGTACTACTACGACTTCTCCCACCTGCTCGAGGGCGACGGAGGCTAGTCGCAGTGCGCGCGCGGTGGATCCGGGTCGTCAGGGAGGAGTCAGTTGATGATGAGCAGCGCAACGCAACGCCGTGAACCACTACCACTCCCTGCGTCGCTGTGCGCGATCGTGCTCGCGGTCCTGTTTCTTTCGTGCTCGGCGCTGGCCCGCGCCGGGGACGGGGGCGACTGCGAGCGGGTCTTCGACGAGTTCGAGTCCGGGCTCGGCAGGCTCGAGGCCTCGGTGACGGGCTCCTCCCCGCTGCCCGTGGACGAGCGCGATGCACTGGTCGATGCCCTGCGCGAGTCGCTGAAGCGGCATGGATACCTTTGCTTCGACTACTTCCGCCGCGGCCGCGAGCTAGCCGGGAGGTTCGAGCGGGCCGTTGAGGAGGCCGGGGTCCCGCCTCCGCCCGCGCCGCCCGCGCCGCCCGATCTGCCGCGCCCGGAGGCGACTCCTGGTACCGTGCGATCGCCTGCCGCCGGTGTCGAGGAACAACAGGAGGTCGAGGACAAACCGATTCCCCGCTGGATCCTGGTCGAGCGGGGCGGCTTCCTGCTGTCCATTGCAGCAACCCTGGTACCGGTGGGCGTGGGGCTCGGCGTGAAGCTGGGCATCGACGATTGGCGCCTGTCGGACGAGTCGTTCATCGGCAGTCACGTGCTGTTCGGCCTCGGGATCATTCTGGGACCGTCGGTCGGCTGGTGGATACGCGGCGGTGATCGCGTCAAGATCGGGTTGCTCACCGCCGTCGGCCGTGCGCTGGGTGCTGCAATAGCGGTGGGTGGATTCTTCTGGTTCGATCGCAGCATCCTGGTAGACGAAGAGGAAGGCACCGAGCCCAGCTTCGTGGGTCCGATCACGGTGATGGTGCTTGGAGGCCTTCTGACTGCGAGCCTGGTTATTTTCGATCTCGCCGCCCAGATCAAGGTAAAGGGCCACGGCGACGAGCCCTCGCGCTGGGGCGTGGCCCCGCTGCTCCTGCCGGACGGGAAAGGCCGGGTCGCGGCCGGCGCAGGCCTGGTGGGCCGGTTCTGAGGGCGGGCGCAGGCCGGACAGCCCACGAAGAAGCCGCGGCAGCCTGAAGCCCTGGGGGATTACAGGGGCGGCTACGGCTAAGGCTACGGCGACTGGGGAGGCGACCGGGGCCGTGCCTTTCCTTGCGGCAGCGGATTGTCGCCCCTATAATGCCCCGAAGGAGGGAGGGCCTGATCGGTGCGAATCCTGTTCCTCTCCGCCCCTCATTCATTCGAGGCCTTCGAGGAGAACCTCGAGGTGGTGACCGAGGAGTTCGGGGTCCACCCGCCGCTGGGGCTGGCCGTGGCCGCGGCCTCGGCCCGGGACGCCGGGCACGAGGTGCAGCTCCTCGACGGGTTCGGCGAGCACCTCACCGCCGAGCAGGCCGCGGAGCGGGCCCGCCGCTTCGGCCCGGACCTGATCGCGCTGCGGCTGCACTCCACCTATCGTTTCTGGCAGGATATGGAGTACTTGAGGCCGATACGCCGCGCCACGGGCGCGCCCGTGCTGGCCGGCGGGTACCACCTCGGCTGCTACCCGCAGGAGAGCATGGCCTGCAAGGAGATCGACATCGGCTTCATCGGCGACGTGGTGCCCCACTTCCCGCACCTGCTCGAGCACCTGGCCAAGGATCCGCAGGCCCCGCCGCCGCGGAACATGCCCGGCGTGGTCTTTCGCAACCGCAAGGGCGAGGTGAAGCTGCGGCCGCCCGAGCAGAACGGCGCCACCCTGGACGAGCTGCCCTTTGCCGCCCGCGAGTACCTGGTCAAGGAGCCGTACTTCAACTTCGCCTCCCAGCGTAAGCCCTTCACGATCATGGTCACCACCCAGGGCTGCCCGTATCGCTGCGTGTTCTGCGTGATGGGGCTCGAGCGCTACCGCGAGCGCTCGGTCGACAGCGTGCTGGCCGAGGTCGACGAGTGCGTGAATCGCCACGGCATGCGGGAGATCGACTTCTTCGATCCGACCTTCAGCGCCAACCGCCGGCGCACGATCGACCTCTGCGACGCGCTGGCCGAGCGGCGCTACGACCTGCAGTGGGCCTGCCGGACCCGCGTGGACTGCGTCGATCCGGAGCTGCTGCGCAAGATGCGCGACGCAGGCTGCCGGCGGGTCTATCTCGGCATCGAGAACGTCTCACCCGCGATCCTCGACCTGATCAAGAAGGACATCTCCGGCGACCAGGCGGCCCAGGCGATCAAGTGGAGCCTGGAGGCGGGCATCCATCCCCTGGGCTTCTTCATGATCGGCAACCCGGGCGACACGCCGGAGACGATCCGGGACATGGTCAAGTGGGCCAAGGCGACCAAGCTGGACTACGTCCAGTTCTCCCGTACGATTGCCAAGCCGATGACCGAGCTGCATCGTGAGCTGATCAGGAGCACGGGCCGGGACTACTGGGCCGACTTCGTCCTCGGAGAGGTCCCGGCGCAGGAGTTGCCGCGGCCGTGGTGCGACATGTCCGACGAGGACATCGAGCGCTGGACCAACTGGGCGTACCGCTCGTTCTACTTCCGTCCCTACATCGTCTGGCGGCGGCTGGTGAACCTCAAGTCCGCCGACGAGTTCGTGCGCTACGTCAAGGTCGCCTTGGAGATGGCGAGCCGGACCGTGTTCCGCAAGGCCATCTCGATGAACAGCCGCGGCGGCTGAAGCTCTGGCCATGCTCGCCCGCTCCGAGAACCTGCCGCTGGCCCGCCTGCTGTGGCGCCACCCGCTGCTCGCGCCGAGGATCGCGAGCAACCTGGCGCTGGTCCGGCTGGGCCGGCCCGTGCTGCGGGCCGTGGAGTTCTGCGTGATCCTTCAGTGCGGGGCCCGCTGCGAGCACTGCTTCATCGGCGACCGCGACCGGAGCGCGGCGCGGCCGCTGTCCCGTGAGGAGATTCGCGGCACGGTGCGGCAGGCCATTGCGCTCGGCGCCTTCGTGGTCCACTTCTCGGGCGGCGAGCCCCTGCTGCGAGGCGACCTCGACGCGCTGATCCGCGATCTGCCGCGGGGCCGGGCGATCTCGGTGCTGACCACCTCGGGTCAGGGCCTGACCCTGGCCCGGGTCGACGCGCTGGCCGCGGCCGGCCTCGACGTGCTGGTGCTGAGCCTGGAGGGCGACGACGCTGCCGCGCACGATCGCTTTCGCGGCCTGCCCGGCGGGCATGCGCGCGCCGTGGCCGGCCTGCGCCGAGCCCGGGAGAAGCGGATGGCCACGGTGATCAACTTCATGGTCACACAGCAGCGCCTGCGCGACCGCACCGACCAGCGCACCCTGGCCCTGGCCCGCTCGCTGGGCGCCCAGCTCAACGTATTCCTGCCCGCATCCCAGGGGCGCTGGGCCGGGCGGCCGCCCGAGCGGCTTGACGCGGAGATGCGCCAGGCGCTGCAGCAGCTCAAGTCACAGCCCGGGGTGCGCTGGTGCGGGGACTCGGCGTACCTCGGCCAGGGATGCCGGGCCGGCACCGAGAAGCTCTCGGTGGGCGTCGAGGGCGAGGTGATCGCCTGCGCCCTGCTCCCCGAGCCCGGCCTGGGTAACGTGCGCTCCGAGCCGCTGGACCGGATCTGGGAGCGGGCGCGCCGGGTCGCGGCCGCAGGGCAGGGCTGCCCGTCCTGCGAGGCGATGAACGGATGAGGCGCACCGACCTGTACCGCGCCCTGCTCGGCGCCCACGGCCGGATCGGTCGTGGGCTGTTCCGTGATGGCCGGGCCCTGCCCCCGGTGCAGCTGTTCTTCGAGGCCACGGCGCGCTGCGACCAGGCGTGTCGCTTCTGCTTCTATCGCGGCGAGCTGCAGGGTCCCGAGGAGACCGCCGCCGCCGAGCTGCCCGCCGAGGCCATCCTCGGTATCGTGAGCGCACTGCCCTCGGCGCGGCTGGTCAGCTTCTCCGGCGGCGAGCCCCTGCTGCGCCGGGACATGCTCGAGCTGCTCGGCCGCGTGGGCGCGGACCGCGGCGTGAGCCTCGAGACCAACGGCGGCCGGATCGATGCGGACACGGCGCGCGGCCTGGCCTCGCTGGCCGCCCGCGCCCTGGTCGGCCCCGGGCTGCTCGGCGTGGACATCTCGTTGCACGGCCGGCCCCAGACCCACGACTGGCTCGTGCGGGGTCGGGCCGGTGCGTTTACCCGCGCCGCGGCCGGACTCGAGGCGCTGCTCGAGGCGCGGCGTGCGGCGGGTCAGCGCTTTCCGCTGGTCACGGTGAAGATCGTGCTCACCGCGACCAACCTCGAGGATCTGCCGTGGCTGCTGGCCTGGGCCCGGCAGCGAGGCGTGGACCACCTGGCGATCAAGCTGCTCGATCCGGGCCGCACCGCGCTCTCGCTGCAGGGCGGGCAGAGCCCGTTGCGGGGCACCGGCCGTCGGCTCGACCCGGGAATGGACGGCGCCCGCCTGCGCGAGCTGCTCGCCGAGGCGCTGGAGCCGCGGCGCACGGGGCCCGAGGTGTTCATGATCCCGCTGGGCGCGAGTATCGACGACGCGGTGGCGCACTACCAGGGCCGCCTCGATCCCCGGTCGCGCGACTGCCTCAACCCCTGGTCGCGGCTCTCGGTGCTGCCCAGCGGTGAGTACTACCTGTGCAAGATCTTCGGCGCGGGCCGCGCGGCCGAGATGTCGCCGCTGCAGGCCTGGAACAGCGAGCCCTTCCGCGCCTTCCGCCGGGGCCTGCTCGAGCGCGGTCTGCCGGCCGACTGCGTGGGCTGCTGCTACCTGGAGTAGGACGCCGGATCAGGGGACCTGGATTCGCTTCGCCCCCTCCTTGGGCCATGCGCGCCGGAAGTCCCCGGGGTTGAGGGTCAACAGCGTGTCGATATCGGCCTTGTCTGCCGCGACCGCGATCAGCAGGTCGTAGATCACTCCGCCGGACAACCCGAGATCCGCGGCTCGGCGCAGTGCTGTGCGGTGGTCGGAGAGCCCCAGGGTCACTACCCTGGCAGGCTCCTCCACGTTCTCGCGGATCAGGGTCAGGGCCGGGCCGGGCTGGATCCGCGGTCGGGTCGGCATGCGCGTGAGCACAGCAAACAGCTCGAGCAGGGTATGCGCGGCCACCAGGAACTCGATCTCGCCGGCCAGGGCGCGGGAGAGCCAGGGTCGCGCGCGGTCGTGGACAGGATGCCCCTGTACCAGGGCGGCGACGAGCACCGAGGTGTCGAACAGGACCTTCATCAAAAAAGTCCTACAGCCGGCCGAGCTTGCGGATCCGGCGCTCTCGATCCTGGCGGACGACGTCGGTCAAATCCCCCACCACCTCTCCGGTGAACACCAGCACCCCGTCCTCGTACTCCAGGGGCGTCTCGTCATCGAGCGGATCGAGCACGATGCTGTGCTCGTGCTCGCGGATGCGCACGATCGAGCCCGGGACCAGGCCCAGCGCGTCGCGCAGGCGCTTGGGGATCACGATGCGTCCGAAGCGATCGATGGCAGCTTCCATCGCGCCCTCCCGTTATTGCCATTATAAAGCGGCAATTGGCAATTGTCAAAGGCAGAACCGTGGCGAAGCCCGGAGGGGCGCGAGGCGGCTTTCAGGGCAGCGGGTGCTGCTCGAACCAGGCCCAGATCTCGCTGTTGAGCTGCGGCGGGTACAGGTGGTCGTCACCCTCGCGCTCGATCAAGCGCACCGGGTTGCCGTTCGCCTGCATCGCGCTATCGAGCGCCTGCGAGAACTCGAACAGCACATCCGGGTCGTCCTTGCTGTGCAGCAGGATACCCGGTGCCGCAGGAGTGCTCGTACAGCAGCTCCAGCTCTGGCAGGCGGCACTTTTCTTAGAACAGGTCGAGCTGCTCCGCTCCGCTCTTGCGGCCGCGCGGCTTGCGGGGCTCCGGCTTCGCCGCGCCGCGCGTCCTGGCTGGCACCGCCTCCACGAGCTGCTTGAGCAGGCTCGATTCCCGGCTGAAGAAGCCTTGGGTGTGGAAGCTGTCGGCGAGCCCGAGCGAGGTGTAGTCCAGGTGGTGGCACAGCTCGTGGAGCAGGGTGCGGAGGAAGGTCCGGAAGGCCACCACCTGCTTCCTCGCCGCGGTGCGCATCCACACCGTGATCCGCGCGGGCCGGCCCTCGGCCATCTCGTACAACCCGTGCAGCTCCTCGGTGGCGGACGCGGGCCGGCGGGCCAGCACCCGCACGGACACGGGCTCGGCGGCCTGGTCCCTGCAGATACCGCGGCAGAGCTTGCCGCAGGCAGCGGTGATCGCCCGGCGATCCGCTGCGGCGAGCGCCTGCTCCAGCGCGGCCACCTGCGGCTGCAGCGCCTCCGGGGACGAGAGCCGGATCTCGGTGACGCGATCGCTCCTGCGGTAGATCGCCTGCTGGCGGCGCGTCAGGTTGTCGTAGTACGCAAAGGGCATGATCCGAGCCTATCGGGCATTCCGACCGGTACTACTGGCAGTCCACCATGTGTACGTCGTACGAGATCGGATCGCCCACGTCCGAGATCTCGACATGGTACACCGTGCCGGCCTCGCTGCGCCAGCCGTCCGGGTCCCAGGCGATACCGCTGCTGTTCCCGTAGTTGCGCTCCAGGTTGCGCACATTGGTCACTGGCTGGGCCTCGCCGTCGACCGTGATCGTGACCGTGGGATCGCGCAGGTCGAGCCTGCCGGTCTGCACGTGCCAGCCCGTGCTGTCGACCGAGGTCCAGGACACGTTCATCGCGGCCAGCGGGAAGGGCCCGGGCGCGGGCCAGGCGGTCCACTCGTTGGTGCCCGTGCCCCCGCCGCCAAACACGTTGTGGCAGGAGTACCCGCTGGTCGAGCCGATGCCGATCCGGCCCAGGCCGTTGGAGAGCAGCCAGCGGCGGTGGCCCAGCGCCGCCTTGTTGCTGGCGCCCGGATCCGCGAAGTACAGCGCGATCGCGGCCACGGAGGCGGTGCCGGCGATGTTGCTGCTGCCGGCTGCGCCCGCGCCGGCCGAGGTGTAGCAGTTCCAGTCCTGCGGCGGGCTGTGCGACAGCGTGCCGTTGGCCTGCATCATCAGCGCGCACTCCTGCTGCGCCTGGCGCTGGTCCACGTTCTCGACGACCTCTGGCAGACCGGCCAGCCAGCGGAACAGGTTGAGGATCGACAGCGTGTTCTCGGGCCCGGGCGAGAGATACTCCCCGGCATCGCAGCTCCCGGTGTCGCCGGTCCACTGCCCGGGCGTGGTCAGGTAGTCGCGGTTCCAGCGCTCACAGACCACGGCCACCTCGCTGGAGTCGGTGTCCGTGTCCGTGTCCGCGTCCGTGTCCGCGTCGGTGTCGGCGTCGGTGTCGGCGTCGGTGTCGGCGTCGGTGTCGCCGCCGCCATTGTCGATCACGAAGCGGCGGTCCATCGACTTGGTGCGGAAGAACGCGTCGCTGGCATTGGCCGTGAGCACGTGCTCGCCGTCGTCGAATCCGGTGGTGTCGAGCGTGCCGCGCCAGCCCACGTTGGGGCAGTTGGGATCGTCGAGGTCGGCGTGCACGTTGCAGACATTGGCCCGGCCCGTGCCGTACTGGAAGTCGGGCAGGTCGAGCCCGTTGCCGTCCAGCTCGAGGGTCACCTGGGTCACGCCCAGCGCGGCCGTGGCCCAGCCCGAGGCCGTGACCGAGCCGGACACGGTCTCCATGTGCGCGGGATAGTCGATCCACAGCCGCACCGGATCGTCCGGTCCGGTGTCGGTGTCGGTGTCGGTGTCGGTGTCCGCGTCGGTGTCCACGTCGGTGTCCACGTCGGTGTCCACATCGGTGTCCGCGTCGGTGTCCGCGTCGGTATCCACATCGGTGTCCGCGTCGGTGTCCGCGTCGGTGTCCACGTCGGTGTCCGCGTCGGTGTCCACGTCGGTGTCGGTGTCGGCGTCGGTGTCGGCATCCACGTCGGTGTCGGCGTCGGTGTCCGTGTCCATGTCAGCGTCTGCGCCCTCGTCGCTGGCAACGCAGCCCGGGAGGAGCGCCAGGGCCAGGAGCAGCACCGGTACATGGGCCCGGATCGACTTCATCTTCCACCTCCGGCAGCCGCGCAGCCCGATCCTGTTCTGCGGCTCATCCTATCGCAGCCGGCAGGCCGCGCCAACCGGACGGGCCTCCGCGTCAGCGCAGCGCCCGCCACTCGAGGCGCACGACCACGGGCACGTGATCCGAGAGATCCTCTCCGGCCCCGTCCTTGAACTCGGTGGGCCGGGACCAGGACACCGCCTCGAGTGCGAGGTCGTCCGAGGCGCGGAACAGGATCCGGTCGTGTGTCTCCTCGGGACAGCCAACATGGCGGCAAGCATCGCTCAGGCCGGCACCCGCGAGCAGGCGCTCGAGCACCGGGCCGTCGAGCGCGCGCTCGGTCTTCCACTGCTTGAGGTTGGTGTCGCCGGCCACGATCAGCGCGGCCGCTCCGGCGCGCGCCTCGATGTCGCCGATCAGCTGCTCGACCTGGGCCTGGCGCGCCTGCTGCGAGCCCTCGTCGCCCGAGGCGTCCATGTGCAGGTTGTAGATCAGCACCTTCGCCCCCGGTCCCAGCTCGTGGAGCGCCGCGGAGAAGCCCTTGGGCGTGGCGCAGTCGCTGCCGTTGTCGGTGGTGCCGAAGCACTCGATCCAGGGAACCCGGGTGAACTCGGTGATGGCCGAATCGGAGAAGCGGTTGAGCCCGTCGCCCATGTCCAGCCAGTCCGGCACCTCCCGGCTCGGCTCCGAGCGGTGAGCGTGCTCGGCATCGGCCGACAGGGGGGCGTGGTACCAGAAGTCCTCCTGCACCAGCACCAGCTCGTACCCGTTGAGCAGGGGGCTGATCAGCGGGGTGTTGACCTTGGGATGCGAGCCGGAGAGGCCCTCGGGCAGGCCGGCCACGTTGTAGGTCATGGCCAGGAGCTCGCCCGAGGAGGGGAGGGCGTCCCCGTCCCCGTCTCCGCAGCCAGCGTGGAGGAGCAGGATCGGCATCAGCAGGAGCGGCGCGAGGTTGGTGCGCCGCCGTCCGGGCCCAGCGCTGCTCAGCCCGCATCTCCGCCGACCACCGCGCCCGCGGGGCGGGCCGCCGGGATCGGGCCCGGGCCGCGGTACCGGTCGAGCAGCTTCTTGGCTTCCTTGTTGCGCCTGTCGAGCTTGAGCGCGCGCTCCACCATCCGCACCGCCTTGCCCGGCATGGCCAGGCGCTCGTAGCACTTGGCGGCCCACACGGCCACCTCGGACATGTAGCGCCGGTAGTTGCCGTCCACGTTCCTCGGCGTCTTGCGCACGACCTGGGCAAAGGCCTTCAGCGACTCGGCGTACTGGCCCTCGCGGAACAGCCGCTCGCCCCGGAAGTACGCCAGCCGGGCGTCCACGTACACGCGGCACTTGGGACACTGGCCGGGGTTCGCCTTCAGCTCGTCGTATCCGGCGAGGTAGCCCTGGTGCATCTTGGTCGTCATCAGGCAGCCCGGCGGATGGTCGTAGCTGTCCGGGATCTTGAAGATCGCGTGGCCCAGCTCGTGGGCCAGGATGTACGCGCCGAGCAGCTCGTCCTTCTGCTCCGGCGAGAGTCCGGCCACCTCCTCGTTCTTGAAGAACTCGAGGTCGTTGTCGATCTCGAAGGTCGAGGTCATCAGCGCGCGGCCGCGCAGGGCCCGGCGATGCGGGCTGGGCATCGACGCCCCGCCGGCCTTGAGCTTGCCGAACACGGCGTGGGGGTACGGCTCGTCCGCGGCGTCGTACAGGAAGAAGGCGTTCGTCAGCAGCAGGTCCCATTGCCGCTGCTTGCGCACCGCGCAGACGAAGCGGGTGTACGAGCGCTTGTCGAACAGGCTCGGCTCGATGATGCTCTCGCCCTTCAGCTGGACCTTCTTGATCCGCTCGACCTTGCGCTCGAACTCGGCCATCAGTCGCCGGCGGATCGCGCCCAGATCGGTCAGCCCCTCGCGCTCGTTCTCGGGGAAGAACTCGCGCAGCTCCTCGACGCTCCAGCGCTTGAGCCAGGAGCGGCCGGCGGCCAGCACCTCGGGCGGGACGCGGGAGCCGTCGACCGGATAGCGGGCCTTCATCGCCGCGCAGTCGGTGGCCGGGTGGCGCGCCAGGAAGTCCTCGATCGAAATCGTACCGCGATCCACGAAGTGCAGCGAGCCGAAGCCGAACTTGTCGGCAAAGGTGCGCCTCGCCGACGCGTAGATCCGGGACAGCCGGTCGTCTTCGATCGGCGGCAGGTCGCTGTCGATGATCCGGATCACCTCGAGGTCGAAGCTCTCCTCGTCCTGCTCGGCCCGCGCGACGCCAGCCAGCGCGATGCCGGCCAGCACCGTGGCCAGCCCGAGCAGCGCGGTTGCGGCGGGTCTGTCTCGCATCACCTGTATTGGACCCCAAAGGACCCGATTCGCTTCACCACGATCCTCCCACTGCTAGCTCACGGTTCGCACGTCGCTCCCGCCGATCAGGCCCAGCCGGATCAGCTCGGCCCGGATTTGCGCGCGCTGGCGGGCGTTTACCTCGGGGAGCGGCTTGCGCACCCGAGGCGAGATGGGCAGGCCCTGGATTCCCAGGCCGTACTTGATCGCGCTCATCACCGGCTCGTTGACCCGTGGAACCGGCATCCCGGCCCGGGCCACCCGCAGCAGTCCGCGGGACAGGGTCCGGGAGAACCGCGCGCCGAACAGCGCGGGCACGATCGGCGCCAGCTGGCCGGTGAGCTGGCGTGAGACCACCAGGTCGCCGTCCTCGTACGCCTCGAACAGGGTGACCGCCTCCTCCGGAAACAGGGAGACGACCGAGCAGATCGTGCCTGCCGCGCCGTAGTCCAGCGCCTCGGGCAGCAGGCTGTAGTTGCCCACGTACAGCGCGGTCTTCTCGGCCCGCGCCGAGTGCAGCTTCAGGTCGTGCAAGGGGCGCGCGCGAGCCTCGCGCAGCCCCTTGAACCCGGCCGTGTCGAGCAGGCGGCCGATCTCGGCGTCCGAGGCGGTCCAGCGGGTGAGCGCCAGCGAGCGATCGAGGATCAGCGGCAGGCCCGCCTCCACGGCCAGCGTGCGGAAGTGGGCCAGCACGCTGGGCAGGGGCAGCCGGTGCGCCGAGGGCAGGGCCACGAGCAGGCCGCTGGCTCCGGCCTCGCGGGCCTCCTGGCCCTCGGCCACGGCCTGGCGCGTGGACGAGGTCGAGATGCCCACGATCACCGGCACGCGACCGGCCGCACGATCCACCGTGGTGCGGATCACCGGCGCGTGCTCCTCGGAGAGCAGGTACGCCACCTCGCCCATGGCGCCGAGCACGGCCAGCGCGTGAACCCCGGCCTTGACCTGGTGCTCGACCAGGGCGCCGAGTCCGTCGAGGTCCAGGGCGCCGTCGTCCTTGAAGGGCGTGGGGAGGCTGGGGATCACCCCGCGGGGCAGGCCCGTGCCTTCCTCGTCCTTGGTCTCGTGCGAGTCGGCCACCGTGTCAGACCCACTTGGCCATGGCCATGAATCCCTTGATCTTGTCATTGGTCTCGCGCAGGCGCTTGGACAGGGTACGGCAGAAGGTCCACAGCACCGCATAGGCCAGCTCGCGGTCGACGAACAGCAGCTGCTCCATCTCGGTGCGGTCGATGGTGAGCAGGGTCGCGCCCTTGTGCGCGATGGCGTCGGCGCTGCGGGGCGCGTCCTCGATCAGGGCCATCTCACCGAAGTAGTTCCCGCCTTCGAGGATGGCCAGGGCTTCCTCGCCCATGCCCTCCAGCTGATGGCTGATGCGGACCGCGCCCGAGATGATCACGTACAGCTTGTCACCGGGATCGCCCTCGGAGAAGAGGCGGGTTCCGGCGGTGTGCTGCTCCTCGTGGCAGATATCGGCGAGGGCGGTGAGGTGATCCCGGCTCAAGCCCGCGAACAGCGGCACCGCACTCAAGACCTCGAGCGTCACGGGCTTCTGCTCCTGCTGCTCGCTCATGTGTCGCCCCCCAGAGGTTTGCCGCCGTTCAGCAGCAGTCCGGCCATGTGGACCGCCACCGCGCCGTCGGCCACTGCCGTGGTCGGGCGGCGGATTATCTTGCTGCGCACGTCGCCGGCCGCGAACACGCCGGGCGCGGTGGTCACGGTGTCCTCGCCGGCCAGCGCGTAGCCCTCGGAGTCCAGGTCCGCGACGCCCCGGAGCAGCTCCGAGTTCGGCTCCCAGCCGGAGAGCACGAACACCCCGGCCACGGCCTCGGTGATCTCGCTCCCGTCCTGGCCGATCTGGCGCAGCGTGATCGAGTCCACCTCGTCCTTGCCGATGATACGGGCCACGGCGGTGCCGGTCCGGATCTCGATCTTGGCGTCGGCCTGCAGCCGCTCCTGGAGGATCTGCTCCGCCTTCATCTGCTCCCGGTCGTGCACCAGCAGCACGCGGGAGCAGAAGCGGGTGAGGAACTCGGCCGCCTCGGCCGCGGCGTTGTCGCCACCGATGATCGCCACGGGCCTGTCGCGGAAGTGGCTGCCGTCCCGCGCGGCGTGATGGCTCACGCCCCGGCCCTCGAGCTCGGCCTCGCCCGGGATGCCCAGCTTGCGATGGCGCTCGCCCGTGGCCACGATCACGGTGCGTCCCGGGTACCGGCCATCGTCGCACTCCACGACCCACAGCTCGCCCTCGCGACGCAGGCGCTCGGCGCGGGTGCTGACCAGCCGGGCGCCGAAGCTCTCGGCCTGGCGGCGCATCAGCTCGCCGAGCTCGAAGCCGGAGATCCCGTCCGGGAAGCCGGGGTACGCCTCGACCAGGTTGGACAGCGCCATCTCGCCGCCCGGCAGGGCGGCCTCGAGCAGCAGGGCGTCGAGCCGGGCCCGGCCCGCGAACAGCGCGGCGGTCAGCCCGGCTGGTCCGCCGCCGATGATCACCACGTCGTGGGTTTGCTCGGTCATCGAAGGGATGCCCGCAATGCGGCCCCAGTGCGCGTTTACTCGGGCCGAAACGTTAGCATGTGGCGAGTTGGCCTGTAAAGTTCGCGCGTTGCAGATCGTGTCGCGCGATCGTGTGCTCGGGCTGCGGCTAGAGCAGCGCCTCGAGCCTGGTTCGCTCCATGCTCTGCGGAATGGCCACGGCTTTGGGCGAGCCCGGGAACTGCTCCCAGACTTGGTCCCACGGCTCGAGCGCGCAGAGCAGCACGCAGTCAGTGGCAATGACGGGATGGGCGCGCTTCAGCTGCGCGATCATGTCGCGGCCGAGATGCGGGTGCGCCTGCTCGACCTCGGCCATGGGAGCCCTGCTCTGGCAGAACTTGGCCCCATTGCAAGACCGTGTCGATGACCGATGCTCCGGGGCTGCCCGCGGATGCTTGACGGCGTCACAGGGTCCGCTAGAGTGAGGCCGTTCCGGAGGTGATTCGTGAGCCAGGCGCTGTACCCGCTGCGCCTCGCCGGCCGGCCCGTGGCCCGGGTCTGGGGCGAGGAAGACACCACCACGCTTCTCGGCCGCAACATCGCGGTCGATCAGCCGATCGGCGAGATCTGGACCGCGGGCGACTGGGAGGGCGGCGACGAGGTGCTCGACGGCCCGCTCGCCGGCCAGACCGTGGCCCGTCTGCTCGACCGGATGGGCGAGGCGCCGATCCTCGGCGCGGCCACGCGCACGCCGGCTGGCCGCTTCCCCCTGCTGGTCAAGTGGATCGGCTCGGCCAAGGATCTGTCGATCCAGGTGCATCCAGACGCCGAGGCCGCGGCGCGGATCGGCGAGGGGGCCGAGCCCAAGACCGAGTGCTGGTACATCCTCGGCGCCGAGCCGGGCGCCCAGATCATCTTCGGCCTGCAGGTCGGCGCGACCCCGGATGCTGTGGCCGACGGCGCGCTCGACGGCAGCCTGGAGCCGATGATGAACCGGATCCAGGTCCAGACCGGGGACGCGGTGTTCGTGCCCTCGGGCATGGTGCACGCGATCTGCGCGGGCGTGCGCCTGCTCGAGGTGCAGGAGAACTCGGACACCACGTACCGGCTGTACGACTACAACCGGCCCGGCCTGGACGGCAAGCCGCGGCAGCTGCACGTGGAGCAGGCGCGGGGCTCGATCAAGACCGGCGACACGCTTGCCGCCTGCAACCCGTCGCTGGCCATCCGCGAGGGCGACTGCGAGCGCCGGCTGCGCGTGGCCTGCAGGCGGTTCTTCACCGAGGAGATCGAGGTGCGGGGCAGCACCAGGCTCGAGGTGCCCGAGCACACCTTCTTGTTTCTCTCGGTGCTCGACGGCGCGGGCGCGGTGGCTGCGGGCGGCCAGACCGTGGAGCTGAATCGCGCGGACAGCGCGCTGCTGCCCGCGTCGCTGGGGAGCGCCGAGATCGTCGCGCCGCTGGGACTGACCTGCCTGGCCTGCGGCGTGCCCGATCTGCAAAAGGACGTGATCGCGCCGCTGCGCGCGGCCGGCCACGCCGACGCCGAGATCGCGCTGCTCGGCGGAAATCTGTTCGGTAACGATCTCCGGGAGGTGCTCGGGTGATGCGGCGCGCGGCGGCAACGACCCTGGTCGCGCTCGCGCTGGGCTGTGCGCACGCGCCGGAGGCGACGCAGGCCTCCGCGGCTGCGGACGCAACCGCCTCCACGCCGCTGAAGCTGGACCAGGCCGGCGAGCTCGGCGCTCCGAAGGGCGATCGGATCCAGTTCATCCGCCGCGGCCAGGGCCCTGGCCGCCCGGCCGTGCTGATCGTGGACGGGCTGAACCTGATCGAGCCCCTGGGCCGGGCGATCGAGGCCGTGGCCGACGTGGTGTACCTGTACGGCGTGATCCCCGGCGAGGCCGCGCGCGCCGAGCCCCAGAGCGGGGTGGGCCGGATCCACGTCGACCGCATCGAGGCTTTGCGCGAGCACCTGGAGCTGGACAGGATCTCCCTGGTCGGCCACTCGCACCAGGGTCTGCTCGCCCTGGAGTATGCGATCGCGTACCCGCAGCGCGTGGACAAGGTGATCGCGATCGACGGGCTGTACGACCACGCCCTGGCCGTGCGCGAGCACCTCGGATTCGTGATCGAGCACCTGCGGGCCGAGGACGGCGAGCAGCACGCCGAGCAGATCGCCGAGCTCGAGCGGATCCGCGCCAAGGAGCAATACCACCTGCTCGACTTCCTGCGCACCTTCGAGGGCCGGCTGTACCTGCGCAAGGCCAAGCAGTTCGTGCGCATCCGCCAGAGCATCGGCAAGACCGGCGCGGTCATCGGCGTGGCCTGGCAGAAGTACTTCCCGCCCGAGGACGGCGAGAAGCCGCCGCCGCGGCCGGGGATCGAGGAGCGGATGATGGAGCTGGTCGCGCCCGGCGTGCGCGGCATGGATCTGGTCAACTACACGGTGCTCGAGGCGGCCAGGGTTATCCAGGCCGAGGTGCTGCTGGTGCAGGGCGCGCACGACCAGCACACGAGCATGGCCGCGGCCAGGGCGCTGGATGCGGCCCTACCCCACAGCAAGCTCGTGGTCATGGAGCACAGCGGACACATCCCCTGCTTCGAGGAGCCGGAGCAGACCAGCGCGGTCGTGCTGGAGTTCCTCGGCTTTGCGAGCCCGCCGCCGCCCAGTCCCGAGATCGTTCCGGAGACGTGGAAGCCGGGCTTCCCGCCGCCGGACATGCCGGCCGAGCAGGCCGCGGCCGAGGCCGAGGAGTGGTGGCAGGAGGGCTTGATCCGGCACGAGGTGATCGGCCTGTACGGCAGGTTCTGCGGCGCGCTGGCTGAGGGCCAGGTGCCGCCCGAGGTGTGGCAGCAGGCCGGCGTGCCCGAGGACGACGTGAGCAGGTTCGTGACCCAGGTCTGCGAACGGCTGAAGCCGATGTTCACGGTGCCGCCGCCCCAGGGGGAAGGATGAGACGCCTGTTTCTCATGCTGGCGCTCGGCCCGCTCTTCGCGGCCTGCGCCCCGGACAGCGGCAGCGACGCGGACACGGACAGCGACACCGATGTGGACGCCGACACCGACTCGGACACCGACACCGGGCCGGGCGAGTTCCGTCTGCTCCACGAGTTCCCGGCCGTGGCCGAGCCGGGCGCGGCGTACGAGCACGTGTTCCGGGCCGAGGGCGGCACCCCGCCGTACGACAACTGGCACGTGCGCAAGGGCGAGCTGGCCGACTGGATGAGCCTCGACGCCGGCTCCGGCACCCTCTCGGGTACGCCCGCGGATGAGGGCTTCAGCTACTTCGTGCTCTGCGCCGAGGATGCCGAGAGCGCCGAGGCCTGCGAGATGTACGGCGTGCGCTCGGGCGCGCCCGGCACGGTCGGGTCGCTGGCGACCCGCGCCGAGGGGTACCAGCAGACATACGAGGCGCGGCACTACACCCACGGCATCGCCTTCAACGCCCGCACCCCGGACGACCCGGGCGGCCACTACGGGTACACCACCCGCGGCGACGCGGCCTTCCAGTCCGGCCAGTGCACCCAGGCCATGGCCCTGCGCCACGCCGTGCTCGACACGCCCGAGACGCTCGACCTGATCCGGCGGCACCTGCAGGGCTGGCGCGACTTCCAGCGCATCACCGGGGTCAAGGGCCTGATCGGCCGCAGCTTCTACCGCGATGACTGGCCGATGGAGCCCGGGGCCTTCGACTACGAAGGCCACGGCCACCTGTTCCAGGGCACGGGCGACTTCGTCGGCTGGACCTGGCAGGCCGACACCAGCCGGGATCAGGTCAGCGGTGCGGTCAACGGCGTGGCGATGGCCTTCGACGCGGTCGATGACGAGCAGGTGAAGAACGATGCGAGGGAGTTCCTGGTCGATCTCGCCGACCACGTCTGGGACAACGGGCTGAAGATCATCGACGTGGACGGCGAGGTGACCGAGCACGGCGAGATGGACGGCGAGATCTGGGAGGGCGCGCCCTTTCCCAACGGCATGAACGCGGTGTGCACCCTGGCCTGGCTCAAGGCCGCGCACCACGCCTCGGGTGAGCCGCGCTTCGAAGAGTACTATCGCGAGCTGGTGTACGAGCGCGACTACGTGAGCATCCTGCGCGACCACCAGTGGGTGTACATGGGGTACGGCACCACCTGGTACAACGTGTTCCTGGTGTACCAGAACTGGTTCCACCTGATGCGGCTGGAGCGGGATCCTGTTCTGCGCGAACAGTACCACGCGATCTTCCGCGACACGATGTGGCTCAACACCGCGGGCAAGCGCACGCCCAACCGCAAGGCCATTGCCGAGGGCAACCCGCTCAAGATCGCGTGGTACCTCTACTCGACGGGCGAGCGCGATCCAGAGCGGCTGCACGACGCGCTGTGGCAGGTGGTGGTGTTCGGGGAGCCGCCGCTGCGCGACCGGCGTGTGGAGAACTCGAGCGATCCGGAGATCGAGAAGAACCCGGACAAGCTCGACGAGTCGCTGTACCCGCTGCCGAGCAACCTGCGCAAGCCGGACATGGTGATCTGGCACCGCAACCCCTTCGAGCTCGACGGCGGCTCGGATTCGGGCGAGGAGCGCACCGGCTGCGACTACCTGCTGCCGTACTGGCTCGGACGCTACTACGGGTACATCGGCGCCGACTGGTAGGCCGGCCGGGGGGAAGGCATGAGGGAGTGGGTGGGTAGCGATCCGGAGCGACACAAGCCCGGATCGGGCTTCGGCCTGGTCCTGATCGTGCTCGTGGGCGCGGTGGGCGTGACGTACCTCGCGTCGGGCTCGCTGCGCGGGGCGGTCGCAGCGATGCTGTGGAGCGAGGAGGAGATGCTCACCTGTGACGGTGAGCTGTCGATGACCCTCGAGGGCCGCGTGGTAGAACTGGCCGATCCGGTGATCGATGTGGGCGGTCTGTGCGAGCTGCGCCTGATCGACTGTACGCTGACCGGCCCGACCGCGATGCAGGTCGGCGGCAACTCGCGGGTCTACATCGAGCGCAGCCGGCTGTACGGAACGCGCACCGCCCTGCGCGTGAGCGGTACGGCCGAGGTGACGATCGTCAGCAGCGAGCTGTTCGGAGAGAAGGCCGCGATCGAGGCGGGCAACAGCGCGCGGGTCAGGGTCAGCGGCGGCGAGGTGCAGGGCATGCAGGCCGCGCTGCGGGTCTCGGGAAGCGCCGAGGTCAAGGGCGAGGCCGTGGCCGCGAGCGGGGCGTATCTCACCGAACAGCACGGGCGGGTGGCCGGTTTTCCCGAGGGCGCGCCCGCGCCCGCCGAGGTCGCGCCGGAACCGGCTGGCGAGGCCGAAGCCGCAGGTGAGGGCGTTCACGGGGCGCCGATCGCGGATGAGAGGGCGGCGGAGCTGCTGGCGCGGGCAAGGAGAATCGCGGAGGTCGGTATACGCAAGGAGGCCGAAGAGGCCGCGCTCGCCGAGGTGGCCGCGGTCGAGGCAGCCACGGAGTCGGGCCCGCCCGCCGAGGAGACGGCCGAGCAGAAATACGAGCGCTACGCCAGCGGCGCCTGCAGCGGCGTGCTCCGCTGCTACCAGGAGAGCGACTTCGTCGGCCACCTCGCCGGCAAGATCGTGATGAAGGTCAATGCCAGGGGGCGCGTGGTATCGGTCAAGCCCAGGCTCAAGGGTGCGTCCAAGCGCATCCGCGCCTGCGTCAAGCGCGCGTGCAAGAAGCGGCTCATAGCGGACTTCGACGGTCCGCCAGGCAACCTGATTTGCACCTTTGCCGGCACGCTCGGCGGAGGCAGCGTGATGATCGATCGCTCGGGTGCGTTCGTGCCCGAGAAGAAGCGCAGGCGGGGCGGGAGAACCCGACGCGCACGATGAGCCGTCTTCCTCGCCTGCTCTGCTGGCTCGGTCTGCCCGCCGCCCTGCTCTCCGCGGCCTTGCTGCTGATCGCCGCGGATCGCAACGGAGGCGCCGAGACGCCGGCGCCCGCGCCCAGAGGCACGCCGCCTGCCAGGACAACGGCCGAGCCCGAACCCGAGCCGCCCGCCGATCCCTTTGACCGCTACCTCGATGCGGATCTTCCCCTGGCCGACGGCTTCGACTTCCCGGTGGGCAATGCCGACGGCAAGGGTGCGTACACCGATCCGGCCACGGGCAAGACGCACCACGGCTTCTACGTGGCCACGCAGTTCGGCGACCGGATCAGCCTGGGCCTGCACCCGGGCGAGGACTGGAACGGCCGGGGCGGCGGCAACACGGACCAGGGCCAGCCCGTGCACGCGGTGGCCGCGGGTCGCGCGGTCCATGTCAGCGAGGGTGCAGCGCTGTGGGGCGGCGTGGTGATGATCGAGCACCTGTACCACGAGAACCACGAGAAACATCGTATCCGCTCGCTGTACGCCCACCTCGGTCGGATCGACGTGCGCGAGGGTCAGGACGTGGAGCGGCGCCAGGTGATCGGCACGATCGGCCGAGATCCAGACGGGCTGTACCTGGCGCACCTGCACCTCGAGCTGCGCAGAGATCTCGAGCTGCCCGCGCTGTACTGGCCCGAGCTTCACAAGCGCGACATGGCTTGGATCCGCGAGCACTATGCCGCGCCCACGGCCTTCATCGCCACGCACCGCAACCTGCCCGTACCGCAGCGCGAGCCGCGACTGGTGCTGGTGCACCAGCAGGGCTACCGCATGCGCACCTATGAGCAGGGCCAGCAGACGGGCGATTTTGCGGTCAGCTTCGGCCAGGGCCGGGGCCGCAAGCGCCGGCGCGGCGACCTCAAGACCCCGCAGGGGATGTACTTCGTGGTGGAGCGGCACAAGGGCGAGTTCGGCGGCGAGTTCGGCGAGTACTACGGGGGATACTGGATCAAGATCAACTACCCCAATCCGTACGATGCGGCGTGGGGCCTGGAGCAGAAGCTGATCACCGGGAGCCAGCGCAGGCAGATCGCCCAAGCCTGGGCCTCACGCAAGCTGACCCCGGGCCATACCCGGCTCGGCGGCGGCATCGGCTTTCACGGCTGGATCGAGGAGTGGAACGACGACGGCCCGCGGCATCTCTCCTGGGGCTGCGTGGTGATGCACCTCGGCGACATCGCCCGGGTCTACGAGCAGCTCACCCCGGGCACGATGGTGGTGATTTTCTAGGGGCGAGGAGTGCGCGTGGATATCTGGGCGACCCTGAGCGGCACGGCAGCGCGCTGGCCCGGGCGATTCGCGGTGCGTGACGGCGATCTGCGCTTCGCCTACCGCGAGCTGGAGCAGCGGGCCCTGGCCCTGGCGCGCTTCCTGCTCGCGCAGGGCCTGCGCGCCGGCGATCGCGTTTCGATCCTCGATGTCAACTCACACCGCTTCCTCGAGGCGTACTATGCGGCCGCTGCAGCGGGCCTGATCCTCAACCCGCTGAACCACCGGCTGGCCGCCCCGGAGCTCGCCGCGATCCTGCAAGACGCGGGCTCGCGCTGCCTGGTCGCGGGCCCGGGTTTCGAGACGCTGGTCGAGGAGCTCCGAGGTCACGGCTTGCCGCTCGAGTGTGCGCTGCTCGGAGGTGACGAGTACGAGGCTTGTCTCGCCGCGCATGCGGGGCCCTTCGAGCCGGCGGCCGCGTCGCCGGACGACGTGGCGCAGCTGTATTACACCTCGGGCACCACGGGCGTGCCCAAGGGCGTGATGCTGACCCATCGCAACGTGGTCTCGCACGCGCGCGGCACGATCGCCGAGCTCGGCCTGTCCGCTGACGACGTGTGGGGTCACATCGCGCCGATGTTCCACCTCGCCGATGCCTGGGCCAGCTTCGCGATCACGCTCGTAGGCGGCGTCCACGTGATGGTCCCGCGCTTCGGGGCGGAGTCGGTGCTGCGCGCGATCGAGCAGGAGCGGATCACGATCAGCAACCTGATCCCGACGATGCTCAACCTGATGGTCAAGCACCCGCGCGCGAGAGAGTTCGATCTCACCAGCCTGCGCGCGATTCTCTCGGGCGGCGCGCCGATCGCGCCCGAGGTGGTGCGGCAGATCATCGCGGTGCTCGGCTGCGAGTACGTGCAGACCTATGGCCTGACCGAGACCAGCCCGTACCTGACCTTGAGCCTGCTGCACGAGCACCTGGCCGAGCTGCCCGCCGAGGAGCGGCTGCGCTATCAGGCGCGCACCGGCCGTGCCTGCAGCTTCGTGGAGCTGAAGCTGGCGGACGCGGCGGGCGCTCCCGTACCGGCCGACGACCAGACCGTGGGCGAGATCTGGGCCCGGGGAGAGACGGTCACGCCAGGATACTGGAACCGACCCGAGGAGACCGCAGCGGCCTTTGCACCGGGCGGATGGCTCAGGACCGGCGACCTGGCCGTGATCGACGGCGAGGGGTACTTCAACATCGTGGATCGCAGGAAGGACATGATCGTATCCGGCGGGGAGAACGTGTATTCGATCGAGGTCGAGAACGCCCTGTACGCGCACCCGGCCGTGCTCGAGGCCGCGGCCTTTGGCCTGCCCGATCCGACCTGGGGCGAGGCCGTGACCGCGGCCGTGGTGCTCAAGGCCGGCGAGTCGTGCTCGGCCGAGGCGCTGATCGCGTTCTGCAGGGAGCAGATCGCAGCGTACAAGGCGCCCAAGCAGGTGCACTTCCTCGACGAGCTGCCGCGCACCGGGTCGGGCAAGATCAGCAAGAAGACGCTGCGGGAGAGCTTCGGGCCTACTTCAGTAGTCGCGCCATGGCCTTGAACTCCTCGGTCCCGGCAGCGCCGAGGAGCTGGAAGATCGCGGTCTCGGTGGAGCTGATCACCGCGCCCGCGCGATCCATCAGCTGCAGGCCGGTCTCCCAGTTCTCCCGCGTGCGCGAGATCACCGCGTCGCGGGCCACGTGCACGACGATTCCCTCGCGCAGCATGTCCAGCGTGGTGCCCAGCACGCAGACGTGGGTCTCCATGCCGCAGAGGATCGCGGACGTGGCCCCGGTGTCACGGAAGCGCGACTCGAAGCCGTCGGCGCGCCAGGAGCTGAACACCTGCTTGTCGATGGCGGCCGCGTCCTCCGGGAGCAGCGCGGCCAGCTCCGCGTTGGTCGGTCCCAGCCCCCTGGCGTACTGCTCGGTGACCAGCACGGGCAGGTTCAAGGTGCCAGCCAGGTGCAGCAGCAGCCGTGTGTTCTGCAGGGCCTCGATCTTGCGATCCGGATCCATGGCCCGATACAGCCCGTCCTGGAAGTCGATCAGCACCAGGGCGGTTGCGGCACGGGTAAGGCTGAACTGCTCGAGATGACTCATCGCAATCGCTCCCTCCGGCCGTCGACGGCCGGCACAAAATCCGCTATAGCATAACCTGGCCATGGTTGTAAGCCAGGGGGCGTGATGCAGATCGTGTTTCACGAGCGCTTTCACAAGGTGTACACCGGCGACCCTGCCGCGGCCTCGGGCAGGCTCAAGCCGGTGGAACGGTCGCTGCGCGCGCAGGGCTACGAGTTCGTCGAGCCCGAACCGGCACCGCTGGAAGCCATCGCGCGAGTGCACGACCAGCTCCACGTCGAGCGCATCCAGCGGGAGCGCAAGGTCGGGCCGCTGGCCTTGCTCGCCGCCGGCGGCGCGCTTCGGGCCGCGGAGCTCGCGTTCTCCGGCGAGCCGGCGTTTGCCCTGATCCGGCCGCCCGGGCACCACGCCAGCGCGGACTCGTGCTGGGGTTTCTGCTTCTTCAACAACATGGCCGTGGCCGTGGCCGATCTGCTCGCCCGGCAGGCCGTGGGCTCGGCCCTGATCCTCGACATCGACCTGCATTTCGGCGACGGCACGCAGAACATCCTCGGGCATCGCCGGGACGTTCAGTACCTGCACCCGGAGGGCCGCGACAGCGGCGCCTGGACCGAGGACTGCCGGCAGCGACTGGACGAGGCCGAGCCGGCCGAGATCATCGCGGTCTCGGCCGGCTTCGATCGCCACATCGAGGACTGGGGCACGACCCTGTTCGACGAGGACTACCGCACCGTGGGTCGATGGGTTGGCGAGTGGTCGGCCGCGCACTGCGGAGACCGCGCGCCCTTCGTGGTGCTCGAGGGCGGGTACAACCACGAGGCCATGGCCGGCGCAGCCGTTGCCCTGTGCGAGGGGCTGGAGCAGGCGGGCTAGACAGGGCTCGGCCCCGTACGCGGATCACGGCCAGCCGGTCAGCCTTGATCGACCCCGAGTTCACTGGTACAACCCATTCATGGCCGAAGGATTCCGCCTGTTCAAGGGTCGCCGCCTGCAGACCTTCCTCGCCTTTGCCGACCGTATCCTGCCGGCCGACGATACCGGCCCGGGCGCGGGCACCCTGGAGACCGCGCGCCTGGTCGATCACTGCATCTTCCAGATGAGCCCGCAGATCCCCCGGCTGATCCGGCTGTTCCTGCTCGTGTTCGAGATCTTCGGCGTCTTCTTCGGCCTGCGCGGCTTCTCCAGGCTCTCGCCCGCCCGCCAGGAGCGGCAGATGCGCTGGTTCGAGAACAACCCGATCCCGCGCTTGAGGCTCGGCTTCTACGGGTTGAAGACCTTTGTCTGGTACGGGTACTACAACCGCACCGCGTCCTGGGAGGCGATCGGGTACAGCGGACCGCTGCTGGACCGGCCCTTTCCGGACGAGGCGCTGCGCAAGCTCGAGGGGCCGCTGCCGTGAGGACGATCGAGGCCGACGTCGCGATCGTGGGCAGCGGGGCGGGCGGCGGCACCGTGGCCGAGCGGCTGGCCGTGCTGTGCGAGCAGGGTGCGCGCGTGCTGCTGCTCGAGGCCGGCCCGCACTACACCCGCGACTACTTCACCCAGCGCGTGGCCGAGATGAGCCAGACCCTGTTCAATCAGGGGGGCGGCTTCGCCACGCTCGACGGCGCGATCATCATGACCCAGGGACGGATGGTGGGCGGCAGCACCGGGGTGTACACCGGCGTGACCTTCCGTGTTCCCGACCGCGTGCTGGAGGAGGACTGGCAGGTGCCGGGGGTGACCCCCGAGGACCTGGCCCCGCGCTTCGATCGCATCGAGGAGCGGATCAACGTGGTCGCCCCGCAGGACGAGCTCGTCAACCCGCACAACAGGCTGTTCAGGAAGGGCGTGGAGGCGCTGGGCTGGGAGTGCCGCACGATCCGGCTCAACCTCAAGGGCTGCAAGAAGTACGGCTTCTGCAACCTGGGCTGTGCCTCCGGCGGCAAGCAGGGCACCCTGGAGGTGGAGGTGCCGCGGGCCACCTCGCGCGGGGTGAGGCTGGTCCCCAACGCGCTGGTGCGGCGAGTGGCCGGCGAGGGCCTGCTCGACGTGCGCATCCGCGAGGCGCCCGCCGGCAGCGAGCCCGGACCCGAGGAGCCGGGTGAGGTCCGGGTCGAGGCGAAGAAGATCGTGCTCGCGGGCAGCACCACGGGCTCGCCCGGGATCCTGCTCAACTCGCCTGCCTTCAGGAGGCTCCCCACCCTGGGGCGGTTCGTCACCCTGCACCCGGCGACCACGGTGTACGGGATCCACCCCGAGCCGGTGAACGGACACCTCGGCTTCCCCAAGACGTACTACTGCGATCAGTTCTCGGACAGCGAGGGGCACTACATCGAGACCGCCTTCTACTACCCGATGATGACGGCCAAGAGCATCGATGCCTGGGGCGCTGCGCACCGCTCGATCATGCGGCGCTACACCCACCTGATGAGCTGCATCCTGCTGGTGCACGACCGGGCCGAGGCGCACAACCGAGTGCTGCTCGGCGGCGGCGGGGTGCCGCAGATCAAGTACCGGCTCTCGCGCGAGTCGCTGCAGAGCCTGGCCCGAAGCCAGCGCCGCACCGCGGAGATCTTCTTCGCTGCGGGCTGCGACGAGGTGCACCTGGGTCTGTCGAGCAAGATCTTGCTCGACCGCGACGACCAGAGGAACCTCGACGCGTACATCTCGGCCGACCACTTCCGCAGCGGCAAGACCTCGATCAACTCGGCGCACCTGATGGGCGGCTGCCGCATGGGAGAGGATCCGGAGAAATCGGTCTGCGACGGGCGGGGCCGGGTGCACGGCACGGACTGGCTGTACGTGGCGGACGGCTCGCTCTTTCCCTCCTGCTCGCACGTCAACCCGTACCTGACGATCATGGCGCTGGCCGACCGGGTGGCCGAGGGCATCCTCGAGTCCCGCTGAGCGTTCCCGTGGGGCATGAACGAGGCAGGCGGAGCCGGGGCACCCGGCACCCCGGCTCCTGTAGTAAAAGGAGGATGGTCGGGGCAGTCAGGGCGTGAGCTGCCCGTCCCTGTCATCACGCCGCTCGCGATTGCTCCGGGAACCGCGAGCCGCACACCAGACATCACCTTGAACGGCGGCGTCCTCGATTTCATTCCCGGTGTTGCCGGAGATGCCTGTGGTTGACACTCCCGGGTATGCGTAGTACCTCCGCGGGCGTACCGTTGACCGAGGGGATCCCATGTCCAGCCCGCCGCCGGTGACGGACGCCACGTCCCTGGCCGTACAGATTCTCGACGGTCTGTTGATCCTCGGCGCGATCTGCATCCTGGCCTACATCCTGCTGCGCTACGGGCTGGGCCGCCTGCGTGGACGGCAAGCAGCGGGCGGCTCGATCTACATCGTGGATCGCGTGGATCTCGATGCGCGGCGCTCGCTGTTCGCGGTGCGCGTGGGTGAGAGGCAGGCCTTTCTGATCGGCTCCTCCGAGGCCGGTCTGAGCCGGCTGGCCGAGCTCGATCCTGGTGACCTGCCGGATCCGGGCGAGCCCGCGCCCTCGGCCTTTGCCCGGTTGCTGCGGAGGAAGACGGACGAGGCGGAGCCGGCCGGAGCCGAGGGCGCCGATGAGGGCTAGCTCGCTGCTCGCTGCCGCCATCGCGCTGGGCGCAGCCGCGCCCGTCCTCGCCGCCAAGACAACCGCGCCCGATGCTACTCTGCTCGACAGCCCGCTGACCATGGTCGCGGCGCTGGCCGTACTGTCCCTCGCGCCCTTCCTGCTGGTGGTGACCACGAGCTTCTTGAAGATTGCGGTGGTCTTGAGCCTGCTGCGCAACGCGCTGGGCACGCCGCGCGTGCCGCCGACCATGGTCATCACCGGCCTGGCCGTGGCCCTGACCGTGGTGGCCATGGCGCCCACGGCCGGCAGGGTGACGGGCGCAGTGGAGCAGGGCCTGGCCGGACGGCCGGCCACGGTGGACGCCCTGCTCGACGCGGGCCGGGCCGCCAAGGAGCCGGTGCGGGATTTCCTGCTGCGTCACTCCCACGACGACGCGCTGGACGCGCTGCACGGCATGGCGGTGCGGGCTCGCCCGGGCGAGGACGTGAAGCGTGACGATCTGATCGTGGGCGTGCCGGCCTTCATCCTCTCCGAGCTGAAGGAGGCCTTCCTGATCGGCTTCATCCTGTTCATCCCCTTCCTGGTGCTGGAGCTGGTGGTGGCCAACGTGCTGCTCGCCCTGGGCATGCACATGCTGGCACCGACCACGGTGTCGCTGCCCTTCAAGCTGCTGCTGTTCGTGGCCGTGGACGGCTGGACCCTGATCATCCAAGGGTTGCTCGAGGGGTACATCCCATGACCGAGGCGTGGCTGATGCAGGTCGTGCGCGAGGGCCTGCTGCTGGCAGTGATCCTGTCCCTGCCGCCGCTGCTGGCCAGCGTGGGCGTGGGTCTGCTGATGGGGCTGCTGCAGGCGATGACCCAGCTCCAGGAGCAGAGCTTGAGCTTCGTGCCCAAGATGATCGCGGTGTTCGTGGCCCTGCTGCTGGCCGGTCCGTGGATCATCGCCCAGGCCACCCGCTTCGCCCAGACCGTGTTCTCGGCCGTACCCGCGCTGGGCAGTTGACCGACTGGCTGACCGCGCTGGGCCTGGCCGAGCATCGCGACGCTGCGATGGCCGTGGGCCTGGGCGCGGCGCGGCTGACCGCGCTGGTATGGCTGGCCCCCTTCCTCGGCGGTCGCTGGTCCCCGACGCCGGCCCGCCTGGCCGTGGCCCTGGCCCTGGCCGTGGTCTGCGCGCCCGTGCTCGCCGCTGCCGGACCGCTGCCGGACGACCGCCTGCTGCTGCTGGCCCTGATGCTCAAGGAGGTCGCCGTGGGCCTGGCGCTCGGCTTTGCCATGGCCCTGGTGTTCAGGGGCGCCGAGGCGGCCGGCGACCTGATCGACACGGCCCGCGGCCAGAGCATGGCCGAGCTGCTCGACCCGGCCACGCGCGAGCAGCGCTCGCCGATGGGCACCCTGTACGGCCTGCTGGCGGTGGCGATCTTCCTGCTGGCCGGAGGGCACCTGATGGCGCTCGAGGCGATCTTCGCCGCCTTCGAGGCCGTGCCGGTCAACGAGTTCCCGACCGCAGCGCCAGGAGCGCTGGGGCTGACCCTGCTCTCGATGACCGCGCACCTGCTGGTGCTCGCCGCGGCCCTGGCCGGGCCCGCGCTGATCGCCCTGGTGCTGGCCGACTCGGCGATGGGCCTGGTGACCCGCGCCGCGCCGCAGCTCAACGCCTATTTCCTGGCCCTGCCGCTCAAGTCCGCGCTGGGCCTGCTGGCCGTGCTCGCCGGACTGGGCGTGACCGTGCGTGTGCTGCATGCCGAGTTCGCGGGCATGCTGGGTCAGGCGCAGGGGCTGTTCTGAGTCCCTGACCCGGGCCCGGCCGGCATTCCGGCATATCACGCAATTCCTGTGAAATGGCCGGGATCTGAACATGCATGGCCAGGGTCGCGCGGGCGCCCCGGAACAAGTACGCATGTAATTACAGTGCTTTACAAAAAAAACAATGTCGCGGCGCGTCGTGGCTCCGAATTTGCAGTATTTCTGTTGATGATCGGTGGCGCAGGCGGGGAGAGCATCTGCGGGTGTGCCTGTAACGCCGATATCGCTAGGGGAGTTCTGGGGAAAGGAAGATCGCATGGAGCTCATCGGAGAGTATTTCGCGGACATCTCTCGGATCACCGTCGAACAGTACCTGGCCACCGAGCCGCCCGCGGTGTTCCTGCATCACCTCGCGGCCGCGCCGATGAAGCCGACCGAGGGCTCGCCATCGGAGACGATGTACCGGCTGGCCGTCGGTGACACGCCGCCGCCCTTTCCCTCGGAGGAGGTGGTCAAGGAGAAGGCCTTTGCGGTGTACCCCATCGCGGGCGAGCCGGGCCAGCGGCGGTTCCTCATCGGCTGCGGTCTGTTCTGCGACATCTTTATCAACGACGTGTCCGTGTCCCGGGACCACGCATGGATCGAGCGTCGTGGTGACAGTTACGTGATCAGCGACAACAACTCGACCTCGGGCACCTGGGTCCAGCGCAGGATGATCAAGCCCGGCGCCGAGCAGTTGCTCGAGAACGCCGACGAGGTGGTGATCGGCGGCGTGGATCTGATCTTCCTCCTGCCGCGGGACTTCTATCACTTTTCGGCCAAGTTCCTCGGGAGCAACGGCTAGCCCTCGTACGCGAATCCGAGCTGCACCAGCAACGACGGCATCAGCGGCATGCTGAAGCTATCGTCCTCGTCCTCGATCGCCACCGGGATCAGGGCCAGCAAGGAGATCGAGAGCTGCACGGACCAGGTACGGTCCAGGTGCCAGACCTGGGTCAGGTCGAGCATCAGGCCCGGTCCGCTGACGCCGTCGTAGTGCTTGCCCTGGCCGTAGCCGAAGTTGAGGCCCACGCCGAAGCGCGCCTCCTCCTCGGGCGTGCGGAACACGGCAAAGCCCATCACCGTGCCGACGTGGACCTGCGCGATCGTGACATCGCCGGCCCCGGCCGCGTAGCCGCCGCCGCGGATCAGGTTCCAGAAGAAGGTCTCCCAGCGCAGCGTGCCCAGGCTCAGCTCGCCGCCCGCGCCGAGCCAGGCCGCGCCCAGCCCGCCTCCGGCGCGCAAGGCCACGTACTCGGTGGTCCGCCGGCCGCCCGGCGCGGTATCCGTTGCCGTGGCCGTGGGCTCGGGTTCATCGGCCCGTGCGGCCGGGGCGGCGAGCGCGAGCGCGAGCGCGAGCGCGGCTGCGGTTCTGATCATCTTCCCTCCCCGGATCGATCAGGCTCCACGGCAACCGGAGTCTGGAGATTAGTGTGCTGACGCCGGAGAATTCCCTAGCCCGTCCGCCCGAGAACCGCGTGCCCCACGGCCGCGACCAGGTACACCGCGCCGGCGAGCAGCACGATCACGGCGCCCGCCGGCAGGTTGGGTCCGTAGCTGGCGACGAGGCCGGACAGCGAGAGCAGCGCGGAGAGCAACGTCGAGTAGAGCATCATCCGCGGCAGGGTGCGACTGAAGCGGCCGGCCGTGGCCACGGGCAGCGTGAGCAGCGCGATCACCATCACGATGCCGACCACGGTCACCAGCAGCACCACGGTCAGCGCCACCAGGGCCAGCAGCAGCAGGTAGAACAGGTCGGTGCGCACGCCGCGCAGGCGCGCGAACTCCTCATCATAGCAGACCGCGAAGAACTGGTTGTAGAACAGCACGACCGCCGCCAGCACCAGCAGGTCGAGCCCGCCGATGAGGTACAGGTCCGAGCGACCCACCATCAGGATGTTGCCGAAGAGGTAGCCCATCAGATCCTCGGCGTACCCCGGCGTGGCCGCGATGAACAGCACGCCGGCGGCCATGCCCACGGCCCACAGCGCGCCGATCGCGGTGTCCTCGCGCTCGCGGGCCCTGAGCGCGACCCAGCCGATCACCAGGGCGGCCAGCAGCGCGGCCGCGATCGCACCGTGCATCGGGTGCAGCCAGTCCGCTCCGTGGACCACCTGCAGGTAGCGCGCCGCGCCCATGCCGCCGAGCACGCAGTGGGCCACGCCGCCGGCGATGTAGGTGATGCGCCGTACCACCACGTAACAGCCGATCATCCCGCTGGACACGCTCACCAGCAGCGCCGCGAGCACCGCGTGCTGCAGGAAGGCGAACTCGCCGAGGTCGGTCAGGAACCGGACCACTCGTGCCCCTCCTCGGCGCAGCGGTGGTCGTGTCGCACCAGCCGCACGTCGCCGCCCCAGATCTCGCTGAGCATCTCGCCGGTCAGCTCACTGGTGGGGTGGCGAACCACCCGGCCGCGGCTGACGCAGACGCAGGTGCGCACGTGCTCGGACACGAAGCCCACGTCGTGAGAGACCATCACCACGGTCATCCGCTCGTTGAGCCGCTCGAGCAGACGGATCAGCTCGTCCTCGGCGGCGATGTCCACGTGCGAGGTGGGCTCGTCGAGCAGCAGCAGCTCCGGCTCCGAGGCCAGGGCGCGGGCGATCAGTACGCGCTGGCGCTGGCCTCCGGACAGGTCGGCCAGGGGCCGGCTCGCCACCGCGGCCAGACCCACCTCGGCCAGCGCGGCGCGGGCCTGCTCTCGCTCGGCGCGGCCGTACGGGCCGAACCCTCGGCCGAGCCCGAGCCGGCCCATCAGCACCACGTCCTCGACCGTGGCCGGGAACAGGGGATCGTGCTGGACGCGCTGGGGCATGTACCCGATGCGCGGCCGCGCCTGCTCCGGCGCAAAGCCGAGCACCTGCACCGAGCCCGCGTCCGGCCGCAGCAGGCCGAGCAGCAGCTTGAGCAGCGTGGTCTTGCCTCCGCCGTTCGGTCCGAGCACGCTGACGAAATCGCCGCGATCGATGATCAGTCCCACGTCACTCAGCACCGGCGTGCCGGCGTATGCGAAGCGCACGCCCTGCAGTGAGACGGCCGGGATCTCGCTCATCGCTTCAGCGCCTCCTCGATCGCGGCGGCCATGGCCTCGAGGTTCTCGATGATGTCGCGGTGCAGCGGATCCAGCTCCCTGACCACCCCGCCGATCTCCTGCGCGATCACCTCGGCGCTGGTTCGGGAGAACCCGGTCTGCACGAAGATCACGCGGATCTTCTCGGCCCGGGCCTTGCGGATCAGCTCGGCCACGTGTCGCGCGCCAGGCTGCTTGCCCTCGATCTCCACGGCGACCTGTTTCAGCCCATACCGGTCGGCGAAGTACCCGAAAGCCGGATGATACACCATGAAGGCCTGGCCCCTGAAGGGCGCGAGCCTCTCGGCGATGCGGCGGTCCAGCGCCTCGAACTCGGCGATCAGCTTCGCCAGGTTCATGTCGTACGTCTCCCGCTTCAAGGGATCGATCTGGCCCAGCGCGCTGGCCACGGTCCGCGCCTGCACCTTGACCCGTTGCGGATCGAGCCAGATATGCGGATCCGCCTCGCTGGCCATCTCCCGGTGGTGATCCCCGGGCCCGTGCCGGTGCTGGTGGAGGTGATCGTCTTCGCCGTCAAGCCCGAGCAACCGCACGCCTTCCCGCGTATCGACGATTCGCAGCCCGTGATGACTTCCCCTGATCTTCTCCATCAGTCCCGTCTCGAAGGGCACCCCCACGCGGAACAGCGCCCTGGAACTGGCCAGGGCGGCCAGCTGCCTGGGTAGTGGCTCGTACGTGTGGGGAGACCGGCCGGGCGGTACCAGCACCCGCACCTTCACCAGCTCACCGCCGATCTGCTCCACCAGGTACGCCTGCGGCGCCACGCTGACGTACACCGGCAACCGCGCTCTTGCCGCGGCAGCCAGCGGCGCTAGCAGCGCAATCGCGACGACCGCGTGCCTCAACTCTCGTCGTCTCCGTGCTCGCAGACCAGGTGCAGCTCGTGGCAAGCGTCGCACTCCTCGATCCCGTGATGCTCGGAGAACTCCTGCCAGTGCCGCTTCTGCTCGGGCGAGAGCAGGCCCGTGCCCTGGCACAGCGGACAGGCATTGTCCAGCGCGGCGAGGATCGCGTCGCGGATGAAGGCCGAGCGGTTGGGCACGCCGCGCATCGCCTTGGACAGCGAGGCATCGACCTTGAAGGTGATGATCTCCGGCTTGGGCTTGGCCATGGTGTAATCCTCCGTGGCAATGTGAGTATTACCACGTAATACCGACGCTGGCCAGCCTTTTCGATCCAGGGCTGGTCGGTGCTAGAATCGCGGGCCGGAGGGGAGATGCGGCTTTGGGCCCTGGTTCTGCTCGCGACCGTGCTCGCGTCCGCCGTGGCGCTGGCCGAGCCGCGGGTGCCCGAGGTGGCTCCGCGCGAGAGCGGCGTTCAGATCACGCGCTTCGTGGGGCAGAACAAGACCCTGTATAATTTTCGCTGGACCATCACCCGCACCGAGGAGGAGGGCAAGACCCTGCTGCGCTTCGAGGGCCACGGCGACAACGACCTGCAGGGCAAGGCTCGCATCGAGTGGACCGAGCGCTCGCTGGCCGAGCTGACGCCCGGCGGCTTGCGCTCGCAGTACTGGAAGAAGGACTCGCGCGGCGCCGAGCAGGAGAGCTGGCTGCTCAAGTACGACTGGGCCAAGCGCAAGGCGTACTACAGGTACGTCGATCATCTCTCGGGCAAGCAGGACAGGAGCACGATCGAGATCGGGCCGGATGCGATGCCCGCGGACTGGATGTACATCATGCTGCGCGCCTTTCCCTTCGCCAAGGGCAGGGGGTACGAGCAGGAGGGCGCCTTCATCCTCACCGACGGCAAGGTGATGGACGGCGCGATCGTGCATCGCGGCGAGGTGCGGATCAAGACCGCCTGGGGTCCGATGGACTGTTACAAGCTCGAGCTCGATCCGGACGGGCTGACCGGCGTGTTCGCGCCGAGCATGTACCTCTACTACACCAAGACCGAGCCGCATCTGTTCGTGCGTTTCGACGGCAAGGACGCGGGGTACTTCGAGGATCGGACGGTGAACGTGCTGGTCGGGTTCGAGCCGGCGGAGTGGCTGGGCCGATGAGCCAGGCTGGCAAGATCCTCGAGTACCATTCGCAGTCCAAGCACCGGCCCCATGCCTTTGCGCCCGGGCCGGGTGGCCTGGACTGGGCCACCCAGCCCGAGCCGTTTCGCTGGTTCGACGGTGCGGAGCAGGTCGCTCTGCCCCTGGTTGCCGACGGCCTCGACCTTGGCTACACCGACCTGCGTCGGCCCGACGCGGTGCCGCCGCGGCCGGTGAATCGCGAGAGCGTGGCCCTGCTCCTCGAACTCTCCCTCGGCCTGTCCGCCTGGAAGCAGCTCGGCGAGAGCCGCTGGGCGCTGCGCTGCAATCCGTCCTCGGGTAACCTGCACCCCACCGAGGGATACGTGGTGCTGGCCGGCACGCCCGATCTCGAGGCCGGTGTGTTCCACTACCTCTCTCGCGACCACCTGCTGGAGCGCCGCTCGGATGCCACGCTCGACATGCCGGCTCACGGCCTGCTGCTCGGGCTGTCCTCGATCCACTGGCGCGAGGCCTGGAAGTACGGGATGCGGGCGTACCGCTACTGCCAGCTCGACGTGGGCCACGCGCTGGCTGCGGCGCGCTACGCGGCGGCAGGCCTAGGCTGGGTCGCTGTCTTGCAGGACCACTGGTCGGATGCGGACATCGGCGCGTTGCTCGGGCTTCACCGCGACGAGGACTTCGGCGAGTCCGAGCGCGAGGTGCCAGACCTGGTGCTGTGGGTCGGTGCCCGCGCCGAGCGTGTGGACCCGGCGCCGCTGTGCGAACGACTCGCAGCGGCGCGCTGGAGCGGAAGCGCCAACCGGCTCAGCCCGCGCGTCGTGGCCTGGGAGGCGATCGACGCGGCCGAGCGGAACGCGGTCAAGCCCGCGACCGAGCCGCGGGTCGAGGACGGACCGGATGTCCGGCCGTCAGCGTCGGCGCCGCGGCTCGAACTCGGGCTGGCCGAGATCGTACGCCAGCGGCGCTCGGGCATGGACTACGACGGCGAGACCTGGATCGACGCCGACGACCTGTTCGCGATGCTGGATGCGCTGCTGCCGAGGCCGGGCGTGCCGCCCTGGGATGCTCTGCCGTGGTTGGCGCGGGTGCATCCGCTGCTGTTCGTGCACCGCGTGCGCGGCCTGGCGCCCGGCCTGTACCTGCTGCTGCGCGACGACCGCCACGGCGACGAGCTGAGGGAAGCGTTGCGCGGCGACTTCGAGTGGCAGCCCGTGGACGGCGCGCCCGGGCATTTGTCCCTCGTGCTGCTGACCGAGGCCGATACTCGCGACCCGGCGCGTGCGATCAGCTGCGTGCAGGACATCGCCGCGGACGGCTGCCTTGCCGTGGCCATGCTCGCCCGGCTCGGGCCGAGCGTGGACCAGGGGGCGTGGTGGTACCGCTGGCTGCTGTGGGAGGCCGGCGTGCTGGGCCAGGTGCTGTACCTCGAGGCCGAAGCCGCGGGAGTGCGCGGGACCGGGATCGGCTGCTTCTTCGATGATGCGCTGCACCGGTTGGTGGGGCTGGACGGAGATACCTGGCAGACCGTGTACCATTTCACCGCTGGCGGTCCTGTCGAGGATCCGCGGCTGCAGAGCTTGCCGCCGTACGGGTAGCTGGAGCAGGATCGAGGCGGAGGATGGGTGGATGAGCTGGTGGGCGGTGGGGGGAGGCGCGGCGGACGCATCGAACTCCCGATCGGTGTTTCGTCCTTGTATGGCGGATGGTTGATCTTTGGTCCAGAGCTCTGTTATCCGGGTACCTGCAGGGAGATCTTGTGGCCGGGCCTGCGCGGCTCCGAGGGCCCGTGCCCGACATCGAAATCTGCTGGCCAGGAGGGAATGATGCGAGATCGTGGCGGCAGGCTCTGGATCCTGCTCCTGGTCGCAGCCCTGTGCTGGGCGGGCTGTGATGGCTCCGATGACGGCGGTGACGCGGACACGGACAGCGACACGGACGTGGACACGGATGCCGACAGCGACACGGACACGGACACGGATGCCGACAGCGACGCGGACAGCGACACGGACGCGGACACGGACACGGACACGGACAGCGACACTGACACGGACACGGACACGGACACCGACTCGGATGGTCCGATCATCATCGATCATACCTGCACCGAGCTCTCGCAGATCCCGGCCGAGTGGATCGCGCGGGCCAAGCAGGACCTGCACATCGCGTACCAGCACACCTCGCACGGCAGCCAGCTGATCACCGGGATGAACTCCCTGGCCGCCTTCCCGGCCTTTGGCGACACCTATGCCTGGGCCCAGGGCGGCGGGGACACGGTGCTCGACCTGGCCGACCGCGGCATCCCGGGCTGCAACGACCTGTCCCAGGGCGACAGCGTGGATCAGAACGGCGACACGCCCTGGGTCGTGGCCACGCGCAACCTGCTCGAGGACGGCTCCCACGATCACATCAACGTGATCCTCTGGTCCTGGTGCAGCATCAACGGCCATGATGCCCAGCGGTACGTCGACAACATGGAGAAGCTGGTCGCCGAGTATTCGGACGTGACCTTTCCCTTCATGACCGGTCACGCCCAGGGCCAGGGCGAGGACCTGACCGAGGACAGCGTGCACTACAACAACGAGCTGATCCGGCAGCACTGCCGGGACCACGACCGCCTGCTCTTCGACTTCGCCGACATCGAGGCGTACGATCCGGACGGCCACTACTACTGGGATCGGGAGCTGCAGGACGACCTCGACTACGACGGCGGGAACTGGGGCGTGGAGTGGTGCGCCGCCAACCCGGGCTCCGAGCTAGAGCAGCTCACCACGGGCGAGGGTGTGGAGGGGTACGGCGGCACCAGCGGCTGCGCCCACTCCAACAGCCCGCAGGAGGCCAACCTCAACTGCGTGCTCAAGGGCCGCGCGGCCTGGTGGATGTGGGCGCGCATCGCCGGGTGGGACGGCACGCCGTAGCGCTCGCCGGAGGGAGATCGTGCGCTACCTGGCGCTGGCCGTGGTCTTGGTGCTGGCGCTGTCCGGTGCCGCGTGTGAGGACAGCGGTGGTGACGCGGATGCGGATACCGACGCGGATACCGACACCGACACGGACTCTGACGCGGATGTTGACTCCGACGCCGACACGGACTCCGACGTGGACGCGGATTCGGATACGGACTCCGACACTGACACGGACACCGATACGGACACCGGGGCGGCGCCCACGATCACGCTCGAGGTCGAGCGGGCTGACCCGATTCTTACCGAGTATCCGCCAGTCAAGGTCACGGTCCTGGTCAGGGACATCGACGGTATCCCATGGAAGGGCCAGGTACAGATCACCGCCGACAACCCGGACGGGTACTTCAGCGCCGAGGTCGGTCAGACCATCACCTCGGGCAACGGCGACACCATCACCACGGTCAGCGCCACGCGCTCGGGCGAGGTGCTGATCCGCGCCAGCGCCACCGTGGAGGACACGAGCATCTCCGCCGAGCAGGAGGTGCTGTTCCTGCCCTTCGTGGCCAAGAACATGGGCGTGCCGCGCCCGGTCACCGAGGCCAACACGGTCGGCGCCGAGGACAGCATCAGCATCAGCCCGGACGGCCGGACCCTGTTCTTCTCGTACACGCCGGTGATCGGCTGCAACTACCTGCCCGCCGGGTACGGTGATCCGCCGGACAAGCCCGAGTGCAAGACCCCGCTCGGCCCGACGGGGACGCCCGAGCGGCCCTGCCGCCACGGCATCGACGACAACGGCCAGGTCACGGCCGGCCTGTTCGGCGACACCGACGCCTGGCCCTGGGTCAAGGCCGTGACCGACACGTACGCCATGACCCGGCAGGATGATGGGACCTTCGCCGATCCGGTGTGCATCAGCTTCGACGACGACGGCACCATGCTCGAGGTCAGCCCCACCTCGGGTCCGCAGAATCCCGTGCCCGGCGAGCCGTACGAGCTCTTCTTCGGCCACCAGGACTGGCTGGATCTGGATCCGGAGCGCGGCGAGCCCGTGTTCGCCGTGGCCACGGTCACGGCCGGTGAGTCGACCATGCTCTCGGACCCGATCACGGCCATCAGCGATCCGCCGGACAACGTGCTGGCGCGCTCGCTCACCGGAGCATTCAACGAGCTGCGCGAGAGCGCGGCCGTGGTGGGCGAGTTCCGCGTGTTCCACGACACGATCGAGGACGAGCACTGGCTGTACTTCGAGGTCTCGCGCAACCCGGGCGACCTGGGCGAGATCGTGGCCTCCAAGCTGGAGGGCAGCTTCCCCGAGGGTGACTGGGGACCGACCGAGGCAATTCCGGGTGATGTGAATACGGACACGCACAACGAGACATTCCCCTGGCCCTTCATCCTGCACGAGTCTCCGTTCGCGATGAAGATGCTGTTCTTCACCCGTGCGCCTGAGGTCGAGTGGAGCGAGGCGATCAGGATCATGGGATCCTTGCACGCAGACCAAGCCTGGGGAGAACCGGACGACTTATTGCGGGCGGAGTTGTCGGCCGAGCCGGGAGCGGTCTTCGTCGTGGCGCTCCCCGCGGTATCACAGGGTGACTTCGGCGTGGAGATGTTCTTCGTGTACGTGCGCCACCACAACGACGGCCGCTTTGACCACCAGATCGGCGTGGTGCCTCTTGAGCTATGACGCGGTTGATCTGCTCCAAGGCCTCTGCTATCCGGTAGGGCACCAAGGGATCCGACCATGACCGAGACCGTGGGCAGCAACGACCTGTACCCGGAGCACACGCTCCCGCGGCTGCTGTTCGAGCAGGCGCAGAAGTACGGCGACCGCGTGGCCCTGCGCCGCAAGGAGTTCGGCCTGTGGAACGAGATTGCCTGGGCCGACTACGCCAAGAATGTGCGCCAGGTCGGCGCCGCGCTCATCGCCGATCTGAATCCCAAGCGCGACGAGTGCATCTCGCTGATCAGCGAGAACCGACCCGAGTGGCTGTTCACCGACCTCGGGATCCAGGCCACCGGCGCCATCTCTGCCGCGATCTACAGCACCAGCGCGCCCGAGCAGATGCACTACATTCTCGATCACTGCAAGGCGCGGGCGATCTTCGTCGAGGACGAGGAGCAGCTCGACAAGGTGCTCGAGGTGCGCGGGCAGCTGCCCCGGCTGCAGCGCATAGTGGTCTACGACATGGAGGGGTTGCGGGAGTTCGACGACCCGATGGTGATGAGCTTCGCCGACTACCTGAAGCTCGGTGAGGAAGAGGAAGCGAAGGACACCTCCAGGCTCGACGCCGCCATCGCCGAGGGCGTGTCCGACGAGGTCGCGCTGCTGGTGTACACCTCGGGCACCACCGGCCCGCCCAAGGGCGCGATGCTGACTCACCGCAACCTGATCTGGACCGCGGGCTCCATGGCCGAGTGCAACCCGATCCACGAGACCGACGAGGTGCTGTCGTTCCTGCCGCTGTGCCACGTGGCCGAGCGAATGATGACCACGATCAACCAGCTGCGGCTGGGGTACACCGCCAGCTTTGCCGAGAGCCTGGAGACGGTGAGCGACAACCTGCGCGAGGTCTCGCCCACGGTGTTCTTCGCGGTGCCGCGGATCTGGGAGAAGTTCCATTCCAAGATCGAGCTGCAGATGGACCGCGCCACCTGGTTCAAGCGCAAGAGCTACCAGCTGGCCAGGGACGCCGGGCTCAGGGTCGCGCGCGCGGAGTTTCGCGGCGAGCAGGCCAGTGCGGGCCAGCGCGCCCTGGCCAGGCTGGCGCACTGGACCGTGTTCCGCCCGCTGCGCGAGCGGCTGGGTCTGGAACGGGTGCGCTTCGCCATCTCGGGCGCGGCACCGATCTCGCTGTCGATCCTGGAGTACTTCCACGCGATCGGCCTGCCCGTGCACGAGGTGTACGGCCAGACCGAGGGCAGCGGCCCGAGCACGATCCACCACGGCGCCGACTTCAAGCCCGGCACCGTGGGCCAGCCGCTGCCCGGGGTGGACGTCAGGATCGCGGACGACGGCGAGATCCTGGTCCACGGCCCCAACGTGTTCCCGGGCTACCTCGGCGACGAGGCCGCCACCGCGGGTACGGTGATCGATGGCTGGCTCCACTCGGGCGACGTGGGTGATTTCGACGAGGACGGGCATCTCAGGATAACGGACCGCAAGAAGGACCTGATCATCACCGCCGGCGGCAAGAACATCGCGCCGCAGCACATCGAGAACATGCTCAAGGCCTCGCCCTACATCAACGACGCCGTGGTGATCGGCGACCGGCGCAAGTTCCTCACCGGCCTGATCCTGATCGACGAGGAGAACGTGTCGCAGTGGGCGCAGGACCACCGCGTGCCCTTCACCACGTACAAGGACCTGGCCACGAACGAGGAGGTCCGCGAGCTGATCAAGGCCGAGATCGAGGCGGTCAACGACAAGCTGGCACAGGTGGAGCGGATCAAGAAGCACACCGTGCTCGACAAGCGCCTCGAGGAGGAGGACGGCGAGGTCACGCCCACGCTCAAGGTCAAGCGCAAGAAGATTTCTGAGATCTATTCCGAGCAGATCGAGGCGATGTACGGCAGGCGCTGATCGCGAGGGGCAAGGAAGACTGTGGGTCGACAGTATTCCAGCGGTGTCTGATACCAGCCTGATCCGGCAGAGTGGAGAGCATCAGGAAGTAGTGGGCTTCCTGGTTAAGCCGTTCTCTGCGTAGAATTTTTCCGCGCAGCTCTCGCACAGGCCGTGGCTGAACTCCGCTTCCGAGTGCTCGCTCAGGTACGCCTCGACCTGCTGCCAGTAGCCTTGCTCGTCCCGGATCTTCTTGCAGGATGCGCAGATTGGAATAATGCCGCGCAGGGTCTTCACTTCGGCCAAGGTATCCTCGAGCTGCTTGACCGTGGCGCGGAGCTCGTCGAGGGTGCGGCTGTTGCGCAGGGCGACGGCGCAGAACTCTCCCAGGACGCCGGCCAGCTCGGCGTCGCGCTCGTCGAAATCGCCTTCCTTGTTGGCCATGCCGACGATGCCCCGGGTCTTGCCGTCGATGACCAGCGGCGCGAACATAACGTTGCGCAGCGGGACGTGACCCTCCGGCATCAGCTCGACCCACTTGCTGTTCATGAACTCGTTGTCGAACACAACGCGGTTTTCGCGGTACGCCACCTCGCGCAGACCGCGGATCGGCATGGGTAGATCTGGATCGACACTGCAGGGCAGGCCTCCGGCCTCGAGGAACAGCACCTCGTTTTCCTCACCCGTCTCGTTCTGCAGCGCAACGTAGCCCGAGCGGGCACCGGTCAGCCTGCACGCCTCGTCGAAGATCGCCCGGGCCGTCTGATCGAAACTTTTCGAGTGCAGTACAGCGCGCGAGACTCGCAGCAGCGCGTCGACTATCTCGGGCGGTCCGTTCGAGATCATTCCAGGAGTTGCAGTCATCGGTGCTCCGCATCAGGCATTATAGGTCTCATCTGTAGGATTCTCCACGCGAGGCCGCAAGAATCTACATGGCACCGCCACGGCTTCGGCTGTTTTGGCGGTGAAAGTCGCCGTGGGGCTCGGGACCGGGAAGGTCGAGGCCTGTCCCCTTTTCTGTCGTTGACAGAGACGATAACTTATCGGATACCAGGGACGGGGGGCGCTGTATGTGGAAAAGGTCGAATGGGGTATTCCCGTTAGCCACCCATCCCTCCGCTGGTGGTGCGGTTCCGAACCCTGCGTCGTTCGTCGTTCACAGCACGGGCCGACCATACCATAGTAGCGGTCCGGCCAGCGCGCAGTTCCCCGTTGGGCCCGGTGCAGGCCCGGCCGAAGGCGGTGAGAGGCCGGATCGAGCCGAGCCCCCGCCGTCGCACCGCCGGCTGCGACTCCAGAGGGCACATGGGTAGAGCGATCGTGATCGGCACCGGAGCCGGCGGACTGACCGCGGCCATCGAACTGGCGCAGCAAGGCCATCCTGTCGTGGCCCTCGATGCCGCCGAGCAGTTCGGCGGCTTCCTCAATCCCTACACGAGCCAGCGCTACAGCTTCGATGTGGGCATACACTACCTGGGGCTACTCGAACCGGATGAGACGTTGCATATGCTGTACGAGAGACTCGGGCTGGATGCCGGAGAGCTGTTCTGCCCGATGGACCAGGACGTCTTCGACCTGGTTCGTTTCCCTGACTTCGAGCTGCGCATCCCCGTGGGTCTCGATCGATACCAGGATCGTCTGGCGTCCGCCTTCCCCGAGGACCGTCGCGACATCAACCGGTTCTTCAAGCTTCTGAGTCGTGTCGCCCGGCTGGCAGACACGATTAGCCAGATCCCGCTGCGGCGGCGGCGCCTGGCCGATCTGCGTGCCCTGCCCGGGTTTCCCATCGCGGTTCGCTGGCTGCAGCGAAGCTTCGGAGATCTATTGACCAGTGCCTTCCGCAATCCGCGGTTGCGCTCGGTGATCGCGGCACAGTGCGGCGACTATGGTCAGCCGCCGAGTCGTGCGCCAGCCCTGCTGGGACTCGGGTTGATCCTGTACTTCGCGGAAGGCGCTTTCTTCCCGCGAGGCGGTTCGGGCAGGCTGCGTGACGCCCTGGTCGCGCGGGGTCGCGCCCTGGGCGTTCGGTACCGACCCCGTGCGACCGTGACCACGATCCACGTGAACAGCCAGCGGGTGACAGGTGTTTCCCTCGAGAGTGGCGAGCGTCTCGAGGCCGACGCAGTGATCTCAACCATCGACCCCACACTTACCTACGGCCGGCTCCTCCGTGCGGAGCCGCTGCCGCCGCGGCTGCGAGCCAAGGTCGATAGCACCGAACCATCGCTGGGCAGCTTGTGCCTCTTGTTTGGCATGCGCCGGGACCTGAGCGAGCACGGACTGGGAGCGTTCAACGTCTGGGACTATGCGGACTGGGACCTCGAGGCGCCGTACCGCAAGCTGTTCGCCAACGAGATGCAGGATGGCAGCTTCTACCTTCTGGCGCCCAACTCCCTCAAGGACGACACCCGCTCTCTGGCGCCAGACGGTTGCTCCACGCTCGAGGTGATCACCCTGTGTCCGTACCAGCCCTTCGCCAGGTGGGATGGCCTCCCGGCGACCGGGCGCGGGGTCGACTACGAGGAGTTCAAGCGCTCGGCAGCCGACCGGCTGCGCAGCGCGGTCGAGCGCAACTGGCCGGGCCTGATCGGTGATGTGGAGGTCGAGGAAGTCACCTCCCCGTTGACCAATATCTCCCACGCGGGCTCCGTGCAGGGCGGCACCTACGGCCCAGCCTCGACGCTGGCTCAGTTCGGCCCGAACGGCTTCAGTTATCGAACTCCGATTGACGGACTGTTCCTGGCTGGCGCCGGCGTCTACGGCGGCGGCGTCGCTCCATGTCAGCTATCTGGCCTGCTGGCGGCGCTGGCGGCAACAAAGGCACTGTCAGATTCAGATCGAAAAGGGGTCAGGCCTTGACACTTGACACTTAGGCCACCTAAGTCCCGTTGATCACGTGACAGTAAAGTCAATGGAATCGGGTTGGACGGGATTTCTGGGGAACACGGTCCTGACTTGAGCTTCAGTGATCCGTGGGTACATTATGCACGACATCGTCTCGGGATCAGCAGAGGAGCTACTCCGCCAGGAGCAGGAGCGATTCACCGAGCTTAAACAGGTCATCCCGAAATCGCTGGTATCCCGGCGCCTGCTGCCACCGGATCAGATCGTAATCCTCGCGTGAAACGGACAGCAGTACGCGCGCAAGGTCAGCCGGGAACACACCGACCATCTTGCTGTCCGCGTCGCCCAGCGCGCTGTCGAGCGACAGCCCGCCGAGCTGGCAGAAGCCCCAGATATCGGCTAGGTCCTTGGGCTCGGAGCGGTCAAGCGCAGCGGTAACCTTGTTGGCCAGGATGTTCTCCGGGGCGTCGAGCCGGCCGAGTACAGGGTGATCGCGAAGGTCTCCAGTATGCGCCGGGACATCGTTGATCAGCGCCACCTTCAACTCGACGTCGCTGTCGGCGACCACGAAACGTGTGAAGCGCTCGTCATTCAGCAAGACCTCGACGCGCCAGCCCTCGACACCGGACAGCGCAGTCACGATCCTCGCCGACCAGAGACCGAACTCCGGCCTGTCGTTCACGAACAGATCCAGATCGTCGGAGAATCGGTGACTCAGGTACCCACGCGATGCAGCTGTGCCTCTGGTCAGGTAGAATTCAGTCTCTAGAGCGACGATGACGCCCAGGACGCGATCCTGGAAGGGATACAGGGTATCCGTGTAAAAAGCGGCGTCCATCGCTACGCAACCAGCTCCGGGTGGTGCTCGGGAAGCCACGAGACCAGAAAATCAAGCCCCCTGCGGCGGCTAGGGGAGCGCACGCGCTCGCGCCATCGAGGCCAATCTTGCACCAGGGTCTTGAATCCCAGGATTCGGACGATCTCGCGGTAAGGCGCGTAGTCCAGCAGCCGGACCGCCGCCCAGTTCCGGTCGAGCCGTCCAAGGACCCTGGTTCCCTCGAGCAATTCGCGGAAGACCTCCTCGTCAATATCGTAGTCCCAGAGATATGATGGTTTTCGTTTCACCGTCACAGGATAGCCCAAGCCCGGACCAGTCGCAAACCCGGATGCACCGCGCCTTGAATTTCCACGGGCCGTGGGCTATCACGAGCCGACGTCTCCGATGGAACCAGGAGCGCAGACTTGCCTGAGCGCCACTTCTACATAGACCGGCTGCGCGTGCTGGCCGTGCTGCTGCTGTTCCCGTTCCATGCGGCTTGGACCTTCACACAGCTGTAGTGTACATGACGGCCCTTTCGGATGTATGGGTACCACCTGAGCCCCGGATCAGGCAAGCGCGAGCGCACGGAGTTCAACCTGCGCCGCGTATCCACACCCGTTGTGAACCCCTCCCACCGCGGCGCGCGCGCACCCCTCCGTCCGGGCCGCCTCGGGTCCGCGCGGAGGGCCTCGGCTGTCGGCGGTTCGAGCTCAGGCCCAGACGTCGTCCTCGGGCAGGCCGAGGGTCTGGTCGAGCTCGAAGTCGCCTTGCGGCGGTCCGCCAGAGGTAGGCCGGGAGGCGGCGCCTCGGCTTGGGCGTCTCCGGCTCGACGGTCTCCGCGTCCGCGCCGTCGCCGGCCGCGGCGGGCCCGGCCGTGGCGACCACCGACTTGCGTAGCTTGGCCGCGGCCGAAAAAACACCGCAGTAGTGCAGCGTATTCTTGTACGGCTCGGGTACCAGATGCGTCAATCTATCGATCTATCGATCAGCTCCAGCGGCGTCAGGGTGACGAAGGTCGAGCCATCGTGCGCCGGCCTGGGCAGGCGGTAGATCAAGGTCTGATCGTCGAGGCGCGCGAGGGCTGGGGCACGAACGGCTCACGACGACGGCGCGGTACACACACGTGAGCATCAGGAAGTTGAAGGAGGTTCACGAGAGGACGCATCCTGCGAAAGGGGATCGGTCAGGCGAGGCTACAGATGCTCCAAGAACTCCTCGGTCGTGATGCCCATGTCGCTGATGAGCGACCGGAGGAGCCCCACCCGGATGTCCTTGCCCTTGTGCATCGGGATGACAACCCGCCGATTGTCAGACTCACGGATATACACGGCGTGGCTCCCTCGCTGGGGTCGAAAGCGAATCCCAGCTTCTTGGCAACCTTGACAACCTGACGGGGCTTGACGGACGGGAGCGATGGACTCAAAGGGCAACCTGGACAGGACGGATGTAGATGTCCTCCTCGGGGATGGGGTCGTCGTGGTCGGTGAGGCTCTCCAGGTAAACCGTGATGGCCTCCTTGATGTTCTCCTGAGCCTCGTCCAGGTCGTCGCCCTGGCTGTGACACCCCGGCAATGCCGGGCAGTGAACCACGTAGCCGCCGTCAGCCTCACGTTCAAAGATGACCGTGTAGCGGTAGGTCTGGCCGTTCATCCTGCACCTCCCGGTGCTGTAGCTCTGCCCCCGATTATGAGCGGGTTGCCCTCGGTGTGCAAGTCCAGGTCGGAGCGGGCGGGAGACGGCGATGGCGGGCTTGGCCGCGTACCGTCCGAGGCGCTCGAGGCCGAAACGGTCCCAGGCCTCGATGCGGGTGCCCGCGTCGAGCGAGAAGCCGGAGTGCTCCCAGGTCAGCATGTCCTCGGCCGCGGCCTGGTCGAGGTAGTTGTGGCGCGCGAGATAGCGCAGCACCCGCCTACGCTATCGCTTCGGCGTGGCGAGCTGCGGCGGCGCTCGAGGAAGTAGCGCACGCGCTTGGGAAAGCTGAAGGTCCAGTGGCGGATCGGCACGCGGGGCAGCACGAGGTCCACTAGGTGGGCCGCGGTGCGGGCCTGGCTGCGCGCGCTGCAGCGGGGACACGGGCCCCTGCGGGAGCAGGGCTGATCAGGACACGAGAATCACTGTCAGCGTCCGAATCTACATCGATGTCGCCGTCTGTGTCTGCATCTGTATCCATGTCCGAATCCGTATCGCTGTCCGAATCCGTATCGCTGTCCGTGTCAGCGTCCCCTTCGCCGCTACCGGTACAGGCCGACGCTTGGAGCACAAGCACAGTCGCAAACAGCCAGTGCAACCGCCTCATCTGCATGATTCCCTCCCTTGTGAAGAACAGTGTAGCTCCTCGGTCATTGAAATCCAACCGCGACCCGCGTTGTTGCGGACCGCGAAAGCCTCGGCGGGCTGCGTTCTGCCGCTCCCATGCCGCTCGTTTCGCATGGAGGTCCGTGCTTGATCGCGCATAGGCGGTCCCGCGTCCCGAGTCCCGCGTCCCGAGGTCGGGCTCGGTACTCAAGGTCATCTCTTCATGCCCAGGACCACGGGGAGCCGGGGACGGACGTAACAAGGTAACGCTGGCACGCCGTGGCAGGCTCACCTTGTATGTCCGTACCCCGGGCTTGACTCGTCTGCTGTCGTTACCTTGTTACGTCCGTCCCCAAGACATGGAGGATGGCGAGTGGGTCTTGGACTTCGAGATGACGTACGACTACGACGAGCTCGGTCGATTGATCAGTGGACAGAGTAGGTATCGTACCAACGGAACATGGAACTGGGACATCCGGCTAGAGTGGGAATACGATGCCAGTTGTGCGGCCACAGCATCAACAGCTATGCCGTGGCCGGCTCGACCCGCACGGCCAGCGCCGGCGAGTCAGATGTGTGGCTGTTCAAGCTGAGCGCCGCGGGAAGCGTGGCCTAGGAGCGCCGGCACGGAGGCGCGGAGAACGACGTGGGCTGGTCGGTGCAGCAGGTGGGCAGCAGCGGCTTCGTGGTCGCCGGCCAGACCAGCTCCAAGGGCGTCGGCGGGTCGGACGTGTGGGTGCTGCGGCTGAACTCATCGGGGCAGCTCTAGGGCCGCTAGACTACTGCCGGACCAGATTGCAGACCTGCCGCCCCTGGTCGCAGCCGCCCTCGCCTTCATGGGGCGTCGGGTCCTCGGTGACGGTGAGGTTGCTGCCATCGAGCACGTAGGTCTGGTGGTGGTCGATGCTGGTGGTGGTGCCGCAGCCCAGCATGCAGTCTGCCGGCACGCAGGTCATGCTGGTGATGATGCTGTCGATGACGCCGGGCGCCGGGTAGCTGGCCGTGAAGTTGAGCGTCGTCTCGCAGGAGCCAGCGGTGCTGCGTATGTACCCGCTGGTGTTGGCATAGACCACAAAGACCGGGTTCCCACTAAGCTCCTGGGGATCGCCGTCGCAGGTGCAGTCGGTTATCAGCCAGGTGCCGTCCAGCGGGCCGCTGGTGTCGGTGTCGCTGTCCGAGTCGGTGTCGGTGTCGCTGTCCGAGTCGGTGTCGGTGTCGCTGTCCGAGTCGGTGTCGGTGTCGCTGTCCGAGTCGGTGTCGGTGTCGCTGTCCGAGTCGGTGTCGGTGTCGCTGTCCACGTCGGTGTCCGAGTCCCCGTCGCCCGCGGACACGTTGACCTGCCAGGTGGCGTAGTTGCCCACGGCGCCGGCATCGTCCAGCAGGCCGAGCCTCACCGAGAAGGCCCGGCCCGCGATCTCGGCGTCGCGAGTCAGGCTGCCCTGGATGCGCACCGAGGACGTGGCCGCGCTGTACGGCGTGCTGACCCTGATGTGCCCGGTGGCGTTGCTCACCTGCAGCACCGCACCGCCGATGCGGCCGGTGTCCGCGAAGTCGGTCATCAGGTCGAGCACCACGGCCGCGCCCGGCGCCACCGTTGCCGGCGCGTTCACGTCGGTCACCTGCGGAAAGGCCGCGTCGCCGGCGTGCTCCTCGGGCGGGTCGCCCGGCTGATCGCTGCCGTCCTTGAAGTCGAGCGCGCTGGTCAGGCGGTCGGCCAGCTCGGTCGGGGACAGCTCGTCGTCACCGCCCGAGCACTGGATGACGAGCAGCGAGGCGAGGGCGATCGCGGGAACCAGCGCGGCGCGTCTCATTGCAGCACCTCCCATACATCGAGTTCCGGCGGACAGTGTATCGCTTCCGGGCACCCAAACACAAAGTCTCCGACTCAGTCCCTCACGAAGGGCTCCAGCACGGCATAGCCCTTGTCCTCGGCGGCCTTGCGGACCGCGTCGACGGTGTCCTGCGGTATTGCTGTAGTGTACATGACGGCCCTTTCGGATGTATGGGTACCACCTGAGCCCCGGATCAGGCAAACGCGAGCGCACGGAGTTTATCCTGCGCCGCGTATCCACACCCATTGTGAACCCCTCCCACCGCGGAGCGCGCGCACCCCTCCGTCCGGGCCGCCTCGGGTCCGCGCGGAGGGCCTCGGCTGTCGGCGGTTCGAGCTTCAGGCCCAGACGTCGTCCTCGGGCAGGCCGAGGGTCTGGTCGAGCTCGAAGTCGCCTTGCGGCGGTCCGCGGGCCGGCTCTGTCCTCGGCGGCTCGGTGGGCTGGCCGAGGTGCTCGAGGATGCGTCGCACCTCGTCGCGGTCGGTGACCACGCTCTTGACTCGCATGACGTTGCCGCATACCGGGCAGACCAAGGGGAGCGCGCCCAGCACCCTGGCGATCAGCATCGCCCAGAGGTAGGCCGAGAGGCGGCGCCTCGGCTTGGGCGTCTCCGGCTCGACGGTCTCCGCGTCCGCGCCGTCGCCGGCCGCGGCGGTGCCGTCGTGCTGATCGTCATCGCCGGTGTCGTGCTCCTGGTCGAGCCCCATCTTGCGAGCCGCCTCCTCGAGCTGGAGCTGCATGGCGGCGGCGGGTCCGGCGGAGGCGACCACCAACTTTTTTGAGGCGCGCATTCCCGGAAAGGACGCCGCAGTAGTGCAAGGTGTTCTTTCTTGGGGGTGGCACCAGATGCGTCAATCTATCGATCAGCTCTAGCGGCGTCAGGGTGACAAAGGTCGATCCGTCGTGAGCCGGCCTGGGCAGCCTGTAGATCAGGGTCTCCTCGTCCAGGCGCGCGAGGCGCGACACGGCGAGCGCGGGCTTGGCCGCGTACCGTCCGAGGCGCTCGAGGCCGAAGCGGTCCCAGGCCTCGATGCGTGTACCCGCGTCGAGCGAGAAGCCGGAGTGATCCCAGGTCAGCATGTCCTCGGCCGCGGCCTGGTCGAGGTAGTTGTGGCGCGCGAGATAGCGCAGCACGCGGCGGCGCACGGTCTGGAGGGCTCTATTGGCCGGAAGAACTCGGCGGGCCGCCAAGTGGCCTGAACAGGTACTGGTCTTTATCAGCATCGGAAACCAATGTCATCTACCACGTGTCGTTTGACTACGCCCGAGTTACCACCAATATCCCAATCGACGTAGAGCTTAAGGTTCGCTGTGTTCGTGACTGGCCTGCAGACTGCGGAATGGTTTACGTCTTCGTGTGCTTCGACTGCAATGAGAGCGCTTCCATCATCCAGTCTTACTGATTGAGCTGTCCTGCGGCCGGCGACCGTTAGCGATCTGCTTCAGTCTGTGCCGCGGCGCGGCGCCGAGCGCGGCGGGCGGGCGGGGACAAGCCGAAGCCAATGGGAACGGTTGTTACTATGTTCTTGAGCATCAGGGCCCCGTTCTCGCGAGCCGGAAGCCGAGGGTGCTGCTGCGGCTGCCGGGGACGTGACTGGCGCGCTTCGCCGAGCGGCAGTCCGCGGCATTGCAGTCCCAGCATCCGCCCCGGTACACCCGCTCCAGCCCCTGGTCCGGGCCTGCGGGGTCGGTGGCCGCCTCCGCGGTGAAGGATCCGTGCCGGTCCCAGACCCACTCCCACACGCTGCCCGACAGGTCGTGCAGCTTCCAGGCATTGGCGCCCTTGCTTCCCGCCTGGAATGGCCCGCCCTCGCCGTTGCCGCAGAAGTACGCGATCGAGTCCAGCGTGGCGTTGGGCTGCTCGCACGCCAGGTGCGCCGCGTCGAGCGGGCCGTTGTACGTGGACGCGTTGGTGCCCGCCCGCGCCGCGTACTCCCACTCCGCCTCGGTGGGCAGCCGGTATCCGGCGCAGTCCTGGGGCCGGTCCACGCCGTTGAGGGTCACCGTGGCCGTGTTGATCCCGCCCTGGGTGGCGTTCATGCATTCCAGCACGCTCGCGACCACCGGGGTGTCGTCCTCGCACAGCGCGTCCGTGATCACGTAGCACGGCTCCAGTCCCGCGGCCGCGGACATCTCGTTGGCAAAGGCCAGCGCATCGTACCAGCTCACCTGGTCCACCGGGCAGGAGCCGCCGCAGGCGGCGTGGGCGCTGGGGTTCCAGCCCATCCGATCCTGGAACTCGTCCTGGATCACCTCGGAGGCCATCAGCTCGAAGTCGTAGGTCAGCTCCACATGGTGCAGGATCTCGTCGACGTCACGTCCGGGCTCCGGCATGCAGTCACCCGTCGGGTACCCCGCCGGACAGGGATCCTCCCCCCGGGGGCTACCCATCCAGAAGCTGCCTGCGGCCAGCCGCACGAACCCGTCCCAGATGGCGTACACCCGGCCGTTCTCTGCACCGAAGTACAGCGTGCCGTCCGCGCCCATGGACAGGCCGTGGATGTAGTCCAGCCCGGTCACCTGGAACAGCTCCTCGCCGTCCGGCCGCAGGGCCACCAGGATGTTGCTGTGAGCGGTCCCGGTGTACAGGCACCCGGCCGCGTCGACCACGACGTTGCTGGTGCTGCCGGGCAGGGTCGCGGTCCAGCGCTCGGTCCCGTCCGCGTCCACCGCCAGGATCGCGTTCTCCGCCCGCAGGTAGAGCGCGCCGTCCGGGCCGATCGCGCCCACGCCCAATATCGTGATCGTGTACTGCCGCGCCCAGCGCAGCGTGCCGTCCGGGCGCACGGCAAAGATCGTGTCCAGGTCGAGGCCGCTCGCGTACACCGTGCCGTCGTCCCCGACCATGATGCCGGTCGTCTGCGATTCGCCGGGCAGCGGGAAGTTCCACAGCTCGCTGCCGTCGTCCGGATCAAAGGCGCGCAGCGTCACATTGTTCGCGTCCATCAGGTACACCGTGCCGTCGAGCCCGAAGGCCAGGCCGCCGGTGCCCACGCGCCCGACGTCGACCCCCGGCCACTTCTCGCCTCCGGCCGGCGTGGTGGCGGCGAGCTGCTCCTTGACGGTGTAGATCGTGCCATCCCCGCCGATCATGGGCGAGCTCCAGTGCGCCACGCTGTCCACGGTGCGGTTCCACAGCTCGTGCCCGTCCAGCGGATCGAGCGCGCGCAGCTTGGCGTCGGCGGCGATCACGTACACGGTGCCGTCCGCGCCGATGGCCGGGGCCACGTACTCCATCACCGAGCCGATGGGCGAGGCCCACTTCTGGGTGCCGTCCGGGTTCACAGCGTACACGTTCGCGTTCTTGCAGGTGGTGTACAGGGTGCCGTCCGCGGCGATCGCCGGGCTGGAGTCGCCGTAGATGATGCCGCCCGCGTTGAAGGCCCACTTCTGGATCGGCCGTCGCGGCCCCGGGACCGGGCTGTAGTTCTGATGAGTCGGCGCACGCCCGGCCTGCGGCCAGGCCGCGCCGGCCTGCAAGCCGCCCATTTCGCCGGTGGCGCCGCCCGTGGTCGGCGCGCACACGCCGCTCGGCCAGCAGGTCTGTGACGGGCCTTCGCAGGTCCCGCAGCTGTAGCAGCCCGAGGGCGAGTCGCCGCACTCCCGCTCCACGCAGTCGTTCGGCACGGCCGGCCCGCCGCAGATCCCGTCGGTGCAGGTGTCCGGATCGGTGCACGGATCAGAGTCGTCGCAGGGCGTGCTGTTGGCCTTCTTCTTCCACTGGGCCGTGTTCATGAACACCACGTGGTCGCAGTACTCGCAGTCGTTATCCGGGTTGTCGTCCACGCTGCCGTGGGTGCCGTCGTCGTAGCACACGCTGTCGAACAGGCAATACCCGAACTGAACCTCGTGCTGGCACACGCCCTGGTCGTCGCAGGCATCGTCGGTGCAGTCGATATCGTCGCTCTCGCAGGGCTCACCGGGCTGATCGAAGCTACAGCCGTCCGTGCAGCAGGGATCCGCTGATGTGCACTCACAGGTGTCCGTGTCCGCGTCGGTGTCCGTGTCGGCATCCGTGTCCGTGTCGGTATCCGTGTCCGTGTCCGTGTCGGTATCCGTGTCCGTGTCGGTATCCGCGTCCATGTCGGTATCCGTGTCCGTGTCGGTGTCCGTGTCCGCGTCGGTGTCCGTGTCGGTATCCGTGTCCGTGTCGGTATCCGTGTCGGTATCCGTGTCCGTATCGGTATCCGTGTCCGTGTCGGCATCCGTGTCCGTGTCGGTATCCGTGTCGGTATCCGCGTCCGTGTCGCTGTCCGCGTCCGTGTCGCTGTCCGCGTCCGTGTCGGTATCCGTGTCACTGTCCGTGTCCGCATCACCCGCCGACCCGGGCACGCACTCGCCGGTCGCGAGATCGCAGTGCTGGCCCGAATCACAGTCTGCATGCTCGCTGCAGCGGGTGCCCACATCCGACAAATCGCAGCCAACAACCGCCAGCAGCACCCAGCACATGGCCGCCCACCCGAGGCGCTTCATCGCGTCACCCCCTAGAACCCGACCGACGCCGCCGCCATCACACCGCCGCGCAGCGGAGCCACCGAGGCCTCCACCTCGGCGCGCTCCTCGCCGCCGCCCACCAGGAACAGCACCAGCGTCCCCACCGCGGCCGCTCCGGCCACCCCGAGCAGCACGCCGCCCGCGGTGTACCGGGTCTCCCCGGAATCCTTGAGCGACTCCCAGTCGGCGGTGCCGAACACCTCGTCCTGCTGCTTGGCCTCGTCCGAGGCGCCCAGACCGACCAGCGCGCCGCCCGCGGCTCCGGCGGCCACGGCCAGGCCCAGCGCCAGCCACGGCGCCGCGGCTGCGAAGCCTCCCGGGCCCTCCTCGGCCTCGACCGCCGCTCCTCCTCCTCCTCCGGCTGCGGCGCCCTCGCCCGGCTCGACGAGCGCCTCTGCCGCTCCCGGGTCCATGCCCTGGATCAGCTTGCCCACCGCCAGCCGGATGGCCCCGATCAGCTTGGCCTGGTCGTTGTCCATCACCTCGCTCACCCGCTTGAGTACCCTGGCCGAGGACACGTCGAGCGCCTTGATGTTGAGCAGGAAGTTCTCGCCCACTGCGCCCACGCTGGACGCCACCAGCAGCTTCACGCCGAGCGCGTTGCCGACCTCCACCAGGCAGGAGTCGTCGGTGCAGCCGGTCAGCTTCACCCGCTCCTCCTCCAGCGACATCATCGAGGTGATGTCGCTGCTGCCCAGCACCTCGAAGCGGCCAGACTCCTGGATTTCGGTAAGTAGCAGCTCGTCCAGCAGCTTGACCGTGTCCTCGTCGAGGCCCTTGGCCGCCTTCAGGCCGAGCACCGCGACCTTGGTCTTCTCCCGGGCCAGCGCCGGCGATGCGGCCAGCGCCAGCACCGGAACCCACCACAGGCTCTTCATCAACCGTCCCTCCTGCGAAACTTTGCTTTTTTCTACCTCAGGTGTGCGCGTGTTTCCAGAGGAATGACCGGAGCGCTGCACCGACTCTTCAGCAGTGATGCTTGTGAAAACTCGTGGGTAGACCCCGTGCTCCCCAGAAACTCCGTCCAACCCGATTTCATTGACTTTACGGTTTCGGCGGATCGATGCTCCCGATCATGGAAATCCTCATCTGCATCCTCGCTGTCCAGGTCTTGAACCTGCTGGCCTTCGTCTGGCTCCATCGCGCAGTGCCCGTGCGAGTGCTCGCGCTCCGGCAGCAGCTCGCCGTGTACAAGCGCAAGGCCAAGAGGCCGAGGTTGCGAAATCTGGATCGGCTCTTCTGGTCGTTGCTCTCGAGGATCTGGAATGACTGGGCATCGGAGCTGATCATCGTGAAGCCGGAGACCGTGATCCGCTGGAGGAAGAAGAAGTTCCGCGAGTACTGGTCGAGGAAGTCCCGGTGCCGATCAGGCAGGCCCGCCATCCCTCGGGAACACATCGCCTTCATCCGGCGGATCTCCTCCGACCATCCGGAATACGGTGAGGATCGCATCGCCCTGGAACTGGAGATCAAGTTTGGCATCATGCACTCGCCGACGACGATCCGGAAGTACATGGTCAAGGGCCGTCCTGGTCCAAGGGATTCGCAGGCCTGGCGGACGTTCCTGGCGAACCAGGCCGAAGCCATCTGGACCTGTGACTTCTTCGTGCAGTACACGCTCCGGTTCAAAGTATTCTACGTGTTCGTCATCATGGAACTCGCCAGCCGAAAGATCGTCTGCTTCAACGTGACTGCGCACCCGACGCTCGAGTGGACCAGACAGTAGATCAGGAACGCCAGCTTCGAGGAGCAGCCCAAGTTCCTGCTGCATGACAACGACGGGAGGTTCGGTCAGTTCGGACGACCGGTCCAGGTCGAGAGGGTAGGGAAGAAAGTGTCCTGTCGGTCGGCGCTCGATGTCTGGCTCTGGCGAGTCATGGGCATCCGGGGAATTCCGACACCGTATGGTGCCCCCAACGCAGCGGCGCACATCGAGCGGGCGATCGGCACGCTTCGGCGCGAGTGCCTCGACCACATGCTGATCTGGAACGAGCGGCACCTGAAGCAGGTTCTCGCTGAGTTCATCATCTGGTACAACCACGGGCGCGTACATCAGGGATTGAATGGGATCCCGGATCCCGGCCCTGTTCTGGCCGAGCCGAAGCCCGTGAACGGCAGGCTGGTGGCGATCCCGGTGCTGAACGGGTTGCATCACGACTACCGCCTCGTAGCGTAGTCGTCTACAGCCATTCTTTGATGAGCATCGAATCACTGGTGAGGTTTGTCCGCCTCGGATGATCAACTGCAATCTCCGCGTCGTTGGTACCCATCTGAACTTCCACGAAGGGTTGGGTAGGTCGCCCAGAGCCGATCGGTCGGCCGGAACTGGGTCTGTACGAGGTTATTGCGGAGCACGGCCCCGGGCCACCAGTTCATCTGCGAGCTCGAGTCAGAATCGTTGTAGTCGAGTGTGCGGCAGGGGCCGGCGCAGGTGCGGGCCGGCACAGGGCTGGCACCTCGCGCTGTCAGCACTCACCATGACATTGAATATCTTCTACTTCTCCGTTCTCATCGTGCAGGCACCTCGGGCCGAGCCTCCTAGCGCTGCCCTGGCCGCGCGCACCGCCCACCGCGGCCCAGGCCGCGGTCCGTGGGATCGACGCCGATGCGACACGCCGCGCGCGTATCCATGGGGTTCATCACATATGATGGAGCCATGGAACAGAGAGGCCTCGGGGACGGACCTCACGATCTGTCCTTTTTAACGAAAGCCATGTGATCACGCGGGCCTGTCCCAGGACAGCAGGGCCTCGGGCCAGCGCCTCACCGGACGCACCGGAACGACCGGTAGTCGCTCTTGCCGCTGCGCTGCACGCTGGCGACGGAGAGGTCTATGCCCCAGGCCAACTCGTCACCGCAGGACGAGGACGACCAGGAGAACGCACACTGTCCGGTGAGCTCCGCAGGCCAGTAGCAGCCGTCATCCCACGGATCGCGGTCACAGCCTCTGCACAGCTCGACGACCCAGCAACCAGCGGACAGGCACCCGTCACCGGCTCCGCACGAGCCACTCGGCTCGGTCGCCGCGCAGCCGCGGATCAGCGAGCGGAGCTCGCAGAGCGTGGGCAGCCGCCAGCCGGACCCGTCGAGGTAGAGCGCCTGGCAGTGCTCGACCGCGCCCTGCCAGTCCAGCGCGTCCAGTCCGTCCACGGGCGGATCCTGCCACTCCAGCGCCGAGTAGTCGCCGGCACAGTCGTCGAACTCGACGTCGGTGTCCGCGTCGGTGTCCGCGTCCGAGTCGTCCTCGCCCCGGGGCACGCTGGTGCTCCAGCTGTAGTAGTTGCCGGCCCGGCCGTCCGCGTCGAGCAGGGCCAAGCGCAGGCTGAAGGCATTGCCGGCGAGCCTGTCGTCCCGGGAAAGCGTGCCCCCGATCACGACCGGCATGCCCGGCTCGCTGGCCTGCGCTGTTACCTTGATGTAGGTCGTGGCCTGGAGCACCTGGATCACCACCCCGCTGATCGCGCCCGTGTTGGCGAAGTCGGTGCTGATCTCGAGCTGGAAGGGCTCGCCCGGCATCAGCTGGTTGGGCGCGGAGAGCGCGGTCACCTGGGGAAAGCTCGCGTCGCCGGCGTGCTCCTCGGGCGGTGCGCCCGACTCCTCGGTGGCGTCGTCGAACTCCAGCGCGCTGCTCAGGCGGTCGGCCAGCTCCTGGGCCAGGTCGCCGTCGTCGCTGCAGGCGAGCAGCAGCAACGGAAGGAGCAAAGCGGCGAGCATGCAGTAGTGCTTCATCTCAACTCCCTCGTGCGCGCGGACGTTGGACTCATGGCACATTTGCCCAATAGACCTGCATGCATCCAGCTGTAGGGTACATGACGGCCCTTTCGGATGTATGGGTACCACCTGAGCCCCGGATCAGGCAAGCGCGAGCGCACGGAGTTCAACCTGCGCCGCGTATCCACACCCGTTGTGAACCCCTCCCACCACGGAGCGCGCGCACCCCTCCGCCCGGGCCGCCTCGGGTCCGCGCGGAGGGCCTCGGCTGTCGGCGGTTCGAGCTTCAGGCCCAGACGTCGTCCTCGGGCAGGCCGAGGGTCTGGTCGAGCTCGAAGTCTCCCTGCGGCAGGCCGCGGGCCGGCTCTGTCCTCGGCGGCTCGGTGGGCTGTCCGAGGTGCTCGAGGATGCGTCGCACCTCGTCGCGGTCGGTGACCACGCTTTTTACTTTCATCGGCGAGGAGCAGACGGGGCAGATCAAGGGGAGCGCGCCCAGCACCCTTGCGATCAGCATGGCCCAGAGGTAGGCCGAGAGGCGGCGCTTCGGCTTCGGTGTCTCCGACTCGGCGGTCTCCGCATCCGTGCCGTCGC